>ERZ857629.15-NODE-15-length-262099-cov-7.665663_pt1 | contig 262099 bp, 255 predicted proteins | sample MGYA00519700_ERZ857629 | MGnify/ENA primary metagenome ERZ857629 (study PRJEB31778, sample SAMEA3449351) | human gut metagenome | biome: human gut; feature: human-associated habitat; material: faeces | place: United Kingdom | collected 2010/2012 ... | reverse complement strand
ATCCATTGTAGCAAATCGATATACACGGGTCGCCGTTTAAAAGCGGCGAGAATTCTCCTTTTTGACCGTCATCACATTGCTTCTGCTCTCGTCCCCATCCGTGGATGCGGATCCGACCGGCGCCACCCCGGAAGATGCAATACGTGTCTACGGGAACAGTACCGGTTTCGTATCGGAATGGTCGGGAAAGAACATACAGATACATGATTCCGACACGGTCACATGGGACTTCGGAGACGGTACGGAATCCCATTACTACGACATTACCAGGACCCTGTACGGGATAAGCATATCATCGGCAAGCCACACCTTCGAGAACGGTGCGTACCTCATATCCGTCACCGTAGAGGACTCGGACGGGAATATAAGGTGGACCGACTCCGGATGGTTCAGATTCGGCCCTCCTGTGGTGTCCTTCGTATCCGAGGGTGAGGTCCTGATGACCGTGACCGTATCGTCCGGATCCACGGTATCCGCCCCCGAGGACCCCTCGAAGGAAACCGACGAGGCATACACATATACATTCGCAGGCTGGGAAGGCTACGATCCGGAAATGCATATCGATAAGGACTATGTATTCACCGCGGTCTTCGATAAGCCCCTTCGGGAATACCTCATCGAATACTATTCGGAAAACAGCCTGTTCTTCGAAGACGGTAAGACGTACGCCGCATTCATCACACCTCATTTCTCCACATGGGCGGTAGGTCCTGAGGAAGACGGAGACCACGACCCTGCCGAGGAGGACGATGTGCCGTATGCCGCCTTCACGGTCTCGGCCACTCTGTTAGCAATTGCTGCGGCATACATCATATGCTTCCTGAGAAAGAGATCCAAAGACGACATGGCATAAGGAAAGATTGTTCTCCGAAGAGGTCTTTCCGCAATCATGGACGTCATCGAAGCGATAAAGACCCGCAGAAGCGTAAGGCTGTTCTCCGACAGGGATATCGAACAGGAGAAGCTAGACAGGATCGCCGACGCAGGCAGACTCGCACCTACCGCCAGAAACGAACAGCGCTGCCGCGCCGTCTTCATAAAGGATAGGAAGACAGTGGAGAATATAGCAAAGGCATGCGACAGATACTCATGGGTCGCCACCGCCCCTGTCATAATAGCGATATATGCAGACAATGACAGAAAGATGATGTGCGGTCAGAGCTCTAAGACCGTCGACTGCTCCATAGCCATGTCCTTCATGATGCTGGAGGCCACGGAACTCGGACTCGGGAGCGTATGGATGGGGCACTTCGATGCGGATGCCGTCAAAAAGGCGATAGGTGTGCCCGAGGAGTACGTCCTTGCAGCGATAATGCCTGTGGGCTACCCTGCGGACGGCGGGGAACCTAAGGAGAAACTCCCCAGGGAAGATTTCGTAAGATATATCTGAGTCCCGTATTCCCGGACCCCGAGGGTCCGGGAACCGGCCTCACTGGGAGTTCCCGAACTTCTCTTTCGAGTGCTCGAGTGCGACGATGACCGGCAGCGGGTCCTTGAGAAGGAACGTCTCGAGGGCCCCTCCCCCCGTACTTACATAGGACATGGAGTCGGCGAGGTCGAATCTCTCGGCGGCGGCCGAGGTATGTCCTCCTCCGAGGACAGATAGGCCGCTGCTGTCGACCATTGCGGTCATGATGGCCTTGGTCCCGACTTCGAAACCGGGTTTCTCGAACATTCCCGCAGGGCCGCTCATGAAACTGGTTTTGGACTGCTCGATGACCTTCCTGAAGGTCTCTATGGATTTGTCCCCGATATCGAGGGCCGCTCCCGCGTTGGCCATGTCCCCGATGAGTACCGAGGACCTCTGACCGTCCTTCTCTACAGCGACATCGACCGGCAGAAGGATCCTCTGACCGTATTTCGTCATGACGTCTTGGGCGTTCTTGAAGTTCTCCTCGGTAAGCTCGTCGGCGAGAGGCACCTTGGACGCCTCCCCGATATCGACGCCTCTTGCCATGAGGAATGCGTTACCTGCAAGACCCACTACGATGACTGTGTCGGCGGTATTGTTACTGAGTACCCTCTCGATCATATGGGGGATGTCCCCGAACTTCGCACCTCCGAGAATGAAGACGGAGGGGCGTCTGGGACTGTTGAAGATGGTCCTCAAGGCGTACATCTCTTTGGCCATCAGCCTTCCGGATGCGGAGGGCAGGACGTCCTCGAACCCTACCAGAGAACACTGGGACCTGTGGGCGGCACCGAATGCGTCGCACACGTAATAGTCGAAGAGAGGGGCGAGGGTGGTGACTATCTCCCCTTTCGCATGCTCCTCCATGGGCTTCGATACGCTCTCCGAATCGATGGCACGGACGTTGCCGAGAAGCAGGACCTCCCCGTCGCCCACCTCCGAGATGGCCTTTCTGGCCTCTTCGCCGAGGACATCATCGACATATTTCACAGGGGCGTTAAGATTCTTAGAGAGCAGGGCCGCATGCTGGGAAAGGTCGGTGAAATCCCACTTGCCCTTCCTGCTCTGATGTGCCAGGATGACGACCTTCGCCTTCTTCCCCATGAGTTCCCTGATGGTGGGGATGACGGCGCGGATCCTGGAGTCGTTGATGATCTTCAGGGTCTTCTTGTCCATGGGGCAGTTGATGTCCACCCTGAGGAGGACCCTCTTTCCCCTGTAATTCATGTCGCCGAGGGTGTTGTATGTGTCCATATTCCACCCTCAGTGGTCGATCCCGAGGGCCTTGTTGGTCTTGGCGACGGATTCCGGACCCTCCATGAGCTTGCACATTGACCTTATGCAATCCACGTTCTCGGGGATCACATCGGCCTCCTGGTGGACGGCCTGATAGTAGTAGAGGGTGTCCCCTACGACCTTGACGCCGTCGGACCAGATGCAGATCTCGTACATGTCGGACCTGTCGCGCCCGAGCTCCCTTGCCAGTTCCATGACCTGGTTGGTGCTCTTTATGCCGTCCTTGGAGGAGACGAGTCTGACGCGGGGCGCCTTTGCGAACAGGTCGAGGACCTCGTCGGTGGAGACCTCCTTGCCGAGCTTCACGACGACCGCCTGGATGTGCATCAGGGTGGTGGACGCCTTGATGGCCATCGTGGTGATGTCTATCCACGGGAGGACGGATTTCACATCGACCCCGTGGTGGGTGGGCAAGGATACGGAGGGCTCGAGTCCGTTGACGGGCCCGGTCTTGCTGTCCCCGGGATCGGCCGCACGCCTGACGATGGTCACATAGGCGTTCTGGATCTTGTACGCCCTGTCGAGAAGGGACAGGGTCCTGAGGAGACCGGTGGTGTTGCAGCTGACGACACGGGAGAACTGCATCCCCCAGGAATCCTTGTAGTTCGCAGTGGAATTGAAAGAGACACCGGTGAGACCGTGCTCCTCCCCGCCCTGGAAGATGGCCTTCTTACCTGCCTTCTGATACTTCTCCTTGTACTCGGGACCGACGTTGCCGGGAGTACAGTCGACGATGACGTCTGCGGCCGCGATCATATCGTCCACGGTACCTGCAACGGCGATCCCCGCCTTCTCGAATGCAGGGATGCTCTCGGCAGGTACGTAGATGGGAAGACCCGCTGCGGCAGCGGTCTTGGCCTCGAAGGTGGGCCTCGTCTTGGTGATGCCGATCACTTCCATATCGTCCTGTTTGCTGACTGCGGTGGCCACCCTCTTCCCGATGGTGCCGTATCCGTTGACTCCGACCTTTATTTTTGCCATGGAAATACTCACTGGAACGACGATAGCGTCCAATCATATAATACTAATTTCGTCTTATTCGCGCGCGATAGTACGGGCGTGGACGTGAGGAGGGGAACGGAATCCCCGGCACATCCGTATGTGCCAGATGACGGAACCGCCTTCCTGGCCGAAGCCTTCTCCCGACCGAGCACTTATTATTACACGCACGCATACCGATGCCAAAAGAGGCTAGCACATGAAAGGCTCTAAAGCGCTGCTCAAGATGCTCGAGGACAGGGGCGTGAAGAACGTCTTCGGATACCCGGGAGCGACTGTAATCCCGATCTACGACGAGTTCCTCGAGTCCGACGTAAGGCATATCCTCGTCAGGCACGAGCAGTGCGCGGCCCACATGGCCGACGGTTTCGCAAGGGCGACCGGGACACCCGGCGTCTGTCTGGCCACCTCCGGACCTGGAACCACGAACCTCGTGACCGGGATCGCCACCGCATATGCGGACAGCATCCCCATGATCGCCCTGACAGGACAGGTCGGGACCAGTTTCCTGGGGGCGGAGGCGTTCCAGGAGGTCGATTCCTACAGCCTGATGATGCCGGTCACCAAACACAACTTCAGGGTCCTCGACCCGGAGAGACTGCCCCATGCCATCTACGAGGGATGGGAGATATGTCAGAGCGGAAGACCGGGACCCGTCCACATAGACATGCCCGTCGACCAGATCAATTCCGATATCGACTCCGACCTCCTGACCAAGAAGTGGGGGGTCAAGATGCCGACGGAGGACATCTCCGACATAAGGGACGCCGCCGACCTCATAAGGAATGCGGAAAGACCGATCATGCTCGTCGGAGGAGGGGTCATAGGTGCAGGGGCGTCGGAAGAGGTCAGGAGGCTGGCCGAATTCACCAACATGCCGGTCGTCACCACCCTCATGTCCCTGGGGGCCATCCCTTCGGACCATCCCCTCAACATGGGGCCTCTGGGTATGCACGGCAGGATGGGTGCCCTGGACGCGTTCCAGTCCGCGGACCTCATCGTCGCCATAGGGACGAAGTTCTCCGACAGGACCTACAACCCCCACACCATGCCGGCACCGGGATGCAGGGTCGTGCAGATAGACGTCGATGCCACCCAGTTCGGGAAATCGAAAAGACCCAGCGTCAACATACAATGCGATGCGAAGAAGGGTACGCTGCTCCTCCTCGATGCCCTGAAAGGATACAAGGACATCCATTCCGAGTGGGACCAGAGATACGCCAAACTCAGAAAAATCTGCCAGTGCGACTTCGACTACGATACCGACCCCATCCTCCCTCAGAGGGTGATGAAGGAGATAAACGCCCTTCTGGACGGAGACGTCATAGTCACCACCGACGTCGGACAGAACCAGATGTGGGCCATGCACTGTCTGGATGTCAGAAGACCCAGACAGTTTATCACCTCCGGATCCTTCGGGACCATGGGATTCGGTCTGCCGGCCGCCATCGGGGCGAAGGTCGCCAAACCGGACTCCAAAGTCCTCTCCATCGTCGGCGACGGAGGACTGCAGATGGTCATCCAGGAGCTCGCGACATCGGTCGCCGAAGACATCCCCATCACCATCGTCCTCCTGGACAACGGATGGCTCGGAATGGTCAGGCAGTGGCAGAAACTGTTCTGGGACAAGAGATACAGCGGCACCAAGTTGAACGCCGACCCGGACTTCGTCAAGATCGCCGAGAGCTACGGCGCATGGGGCATACATGTCGACAAGGCATCCGAGATCGGGGAGGCCCTGAAGAGGGCGATGGATTCCGACACCACGTGCATAGTGGACATCCGGACCGACCCGGAGGAAGACATAACCCCCATGATCCTCTCGGACCCCAAGGTCCCGATCGTCAAGGGAAGATGCCACTATAAAGTGTGAATAAAAAACCCGGATGACATCCGGGCATGATCTTTTAACAGGATTTCTCCCGGCATTACGCCGGGATTTCCTCCGTCACCCCATCAGGTGAACATGATGGTGAAGGCGACGGCCGCGACTATTGCTATGGCGGCATACACTATCGTAGATATCCTTGTGTCTTCGTCCATACTCATGAATATAAAATCAGACTGTTTATTATTTAAACATAATTCCGAACAATATAAAGGGTGGACGATGGTGGATGTAACCAAGGGTTCACTCCAGGATAGGATACCTCTTTACCAAAGACAGGCCTTTCCACCTGTCCTCCAGGCCCAGATGCGAATATCCTCCGAACCAATATATGACCAGTGTGGCAAGGATGTACACGATGTGATAATCTACCAAAGGATTGTCGCTGGGAGGCAGGACGAGGGTGAACATCAGGGCCATCATGACCACGGACCCGACGGTGGCGAGTTTGGATGCTATGCCCAGCATCATGGCGGAGCCGACGGCGAGAAGACCGGCCAACAGAAGGAAATCCACGAAGGCGTTGCCGGCCAAAGCGTGATAAATCCCTTCGAACGGACCCTCCACCAAGACGTTCAGATAATATTCCGTGGGGGACCCGCCGTTGATGACGGCCGCAGACGAAGGGCTGGGAAATCCCAGACCGAACATCTTATCCAAGAACGCCCACACCAGCATGAATCCCAGGACTATGCGCATAAGTCCCAGAGCCAAAGGCCCGGGCTCACGAAGATCGATTTCCATCGAATCGGAATCACGACATCGTATAAATCATCCTGCGACACGGGAGACATCGATCCTGTAATCCTCCAGGTCGCGTCTCGCATCCCTGACCCTCACCTTGGTCACATCCTCGACCCTGAGCCCTGCCCTCCCGACGATCTCGGGAATGACCTCGTCCACGCGGACCGTCACACCGTCCATATGTGCGTTGCCGACGAAGAAACATGCCGACGTGTCGGCCCTCATGACCCCTTTCAAGGATACGAAGAGATGTTCCAGATCCTCGAAATACCTCCTGACGAAAAGGACGTTCGAGGGAGTCAGACCGTCCAATGTATCCGTCAGGGATGTCGGCACCGGCGTCTTGGGAGACCAGCCGTCCGTAAAGGACCGCACCGCACCTATTGGGCGGCCCACGGAGCGTCTGTCCACATCGCATAGGTCTTCCTAGGACCGGAACGCCCCGGACCACTGCATGCAGGACCTGACCTCCCGGTACATCGGACTCTTGGACGGAGGGGGAATGAGAGGATGAGGTCGTACCCCTTCCTGAGAGCATAGGGGATGTCGCGTGGATCGCATAGATATGCCCGAGACGGGGATGACAGGGGAGAGGCGATGCCTTCCCTGACCTCGGCCACGGAATCCCCGAAAAGCTCCAGACCCACGCTGTCGTCGAATCCCTCCTCGGCGGTGTCGCGGACCATCGATACTACCGTCCTGAAAAGTGCCAGCATCATTATGTCCCGGGAGGCGCTGTCCCTTTCCTCCCCTATCCTGGTAGCGGAGTCTTCTCAGGAAATCGGTCTGACGGGCACCGAAACGATATGCCCCCGGGATATCAGGCAGAACTACCGCCAGAATCGCATTCATATTGCTACTGCCGTCAGAACGTGTCTTGTTCTTCAGGGAATAGGATATCTCCCAGGGGATCCACTGTTCTATCTCACGGACATTCTCGAACATCCTGGGAGAGATAAGGACTATCGTGACACTCGTGTAGAACATTCTGTCCGCCAGTTTCCTCTCAATCGTCTTGTAGTCATATCCGGAAAGATCCTCCCCGTCGTTCTCCCCTCTGAAATAGAACCTGTCAGTCTTGTCAAAGATTCTGGATATGACGTCCACGTAATCCCTGACCGTAGTCCTGTATCCCGAATTGACGAACTGCCTGACGCTGGAATCCGCATACTTGTACGAAACGAACACGTTGTTGGCGGACATATACAGTCAATAATCTCGGTAACAGGTATAAAGATACGGCCGTAAAACCATTCTCAAAACAAGGCTTATTTCTGACGCGTAAAACAACCATAGGAGGAATCAATGACGTAAATAAGCATCGGCATCATGTAACAGCCCCTCTTAGCGATATCGGTGCATCGAATGCAATATTCCTAAACCTGAATAACACATTTATCCGTGCTGATTAAGAGTTAGGGCAGATTTTCTGTAATCGAGTTGACCTTCTCCGTCACAATAATATCCTATCTATGACATGCCATTCCTGTGGTTCCTTTGAATGATAAACTATCCGATATCCGTTCAGAGCAATCTCCATTAATCGACAAAAGAGAGCTTGCCGGACATATTCTCGTAATACGCGATCGCAAGATAATGCTGGACAGGGATATTGCGGTTTATTTTGGAACTTCCACAGGAAATCTCAACAGAGCGATGAAACGCAATATCTCCCGTTTTCCCCCGGAGTTCTGTTTTCAGCTTACGGATGAAGAATGTTCAAGATTCCAAATTGGCATCTTGAACGGAGGCCGTGGATCCAACCTAAAATATCTCCCTTACGCCTACACCGAACAAGGTGTGGCAATGCTCACATCAGTTCTCCATACCGACAGAGCAATTTCTGCCAGCATCCAGATTATGGAGGCTTTTGTTGAGATGTCCCACTACATCCGTCGCTATCGCGATATGCTGCCTCGTGACGAGATGCTCGAACTTTCCAACAAACAATACCTGTTAGAAGGTGAACTCCGGGATATCAAGAACAAAATGGTCACTAAAGATGACATCTCGGACCTCATGAAGGTGTTCCTGGACTCTGTTTCAGATGAAGAATTACTTATACTGGACGGTGAACCTTTCAAAGCTGATGAAGCATATGCGAAAATTTGTAAAACTGCCAAATCGAATATTATCCTCATTGACGATTACATCGGAATAAAGACATTGCATCATCTAGCCAATGCCAAATCGAAAGTTAATATAACCATAATCAGCGATAATAAATCAAGACCGTCGCTAAGGAAAGTTGATATGGAAGATTTCAAATCAGAATGTCCGGGATTAAATATTGATTTGAAATCATCCTGTGGACGTGTACATGACAGATTCATGGTGATTGATCATGGCGACAAAGACTGCAGAATATATCACTGCGGATCCAGTATCAAGGACTCGGGGAACAAAATAACCACAGTCATCCCGATAAGAGATATGGAAGTGTACTCAGATATGGTGTCATCTCTCCTATCAAATCCTGAACTGCCCCTGAAATGACTTTGTGTACCTGATTCTTCGAGGGACTCGGGTTGCTCTTCGCAGGCAAAGTTAAAGTTAACTATCCGATTATCCCTCATATGATTTTATGTGAAAGCTTGGCCACACCATTTCACATAACAAACCGAATCTCAATCCCAACCGGTAGATTCTTTATCAAGCCACAACGAAGCGTAATTCTTCCTTGCGTTGATCACAGACTCCGTTTCCCTGGGAATGTATTCCAGCAGTTTTTTCCTCAAATCATCCCATTCTTCGCAGTTGGTCTGCATTTTCTTGATGTAGAAGTAGAACGACACCCTGAACAGAATCTGGAGATTGTTCTGGCTCCACCCGAAGTTCTGGATTGCGTTCTGCAGATCGTACGGGATGGAGACATGTATCTGCCTTACGAACCCGGTTCCAAAGAATTCATCGGCCACCTGCCCCAATGCAACGATGGCATCATACATCTCCTGATAGAATGTGTCCAATATCTCTTCCTTCGGAACCCTGTGCCTCTTTGCGTCCTTCTCCACATTATCGAATATCTTACGGTAATTGGATACTGAACTGAAAAGGAAATCCCTGAATGCGGTCTGGGGGAATCGGGCACCTCGTACTTCTCATCCTCCCAGAACAGGTTGTCGCATACTCTGGCACATGCATAACCGCATTCCTCGTAGGTATCTTCCCGATACATCCTGAGCTTGGCGGAGGCCACCGTCTGACGGAACGGATCCGGTTCCAAGCCCACACACCCTACACCTCTGTACGAAGAACATGCCAGATTCACGGTGCCGACGCCGCACAGGGGATCCAGTACGGATGCGGGGTCCACCTCATCCAAGATGGAATCGACAAGATCCACATCATATGCGGAAGATGATATGGGCCACCCATATCTCCCGCGACCGGGAGAGAACAGGTCTTCGAGATATGCCGTCACGTGTCTGTGATAACATTCCCACCGTTTAATATTTTATAATCGTCCGACGATACTGGCCCGATTCGTATGAAAGGCTCAAGAGCTCTGCTCAAAATGCTCGAGGACAGAGATGTCGAGACGATGTTCGGCTACCCCGGAGGTGCCGTGATCCCCATATATGACGAGATAAGGGACTCCTCCATCAGGCACGTACTCGTAAGACACGAGCAGTGCGCGGCCCATGCGGCCGACGGATACGCCCGCGCCACCGGCAAGACCGGGGTCTGCCTTTCCACCTCCGGACCCGGAGCGACCAACATGGTCACCGGGATCGCCACCGCATATGCTGATTCCATACCTATGCTGGCACTTACCGGACAGGTCGGTTCCAAGGTCCTCGGTTCCGAGGCCTTCCAAGAAGTGGACGCATACAGCCTGATGATGTCCGTCACCAAGCATAACTTCCGCGTCACCGATGTCAAAAGACTTCCCCACGCGATAGACGAGGCTTGGCAGATCGCCGCATCCGGACGTCCCGGGCCCGTACATGTGGACCTTCCCGTGGACCAGATCAACGCCCAGATAGACGAGGCGATGACGAACGAGCACTTCGGTATCAAAAAACCCTGGGAGGACGTCTCCGGCATACCCGATGCCGTGAGGTTGATCAAGGAATGCCAGAAACCTGTCATCTTCGCAGGCGGAGGAGCGGTCGGAGCCGGTGCCTCCGACGAGGTGAAGAGACTGTCCCAGATGATCGGTGCACCGATCGTCACCCCCCTCATGGGTATCGGCATAGTCCCCTCCGCAGACCCTCTGAACATGGGGGCCCTCGGCATGCACGGCAGGATGTGCGCCATGGGGGCGTTCCAGAACTCCGACCTCATCATCGCGGTCGGGACCAAGTTCTCCGACAGGACATACTCGCCCCATACGGAACCCAGCAAGAAATGCAGGGTGATCCAGATCGACATAGACGCCACCCAGTTCGGGAAGTCCAACAGGACATCCGTCGACATCAAATGCGATGCCAAGAAGGCACTGGGTCTTCTGATAGACGCCCTTGGCGGAGAGACGAGACACGACCCCTGGACCAGACAGGTCAAGGAGTGGAAGAAGAGATGCACGTGCAACTACGACTACTACACCTCCCCCATAGTCCCGCAGAAGGTCATGAAGGAACTGAACTCGTTCTTCGACGAGGACACCATCATAACCACCGATGTGGGGCAGAACCAGATGTGGGCCATGCACTTCCTTGACGTCAAGAGACCCAGGCAGCTCCTGTCCTCCGGCTCCTTCGGGACCATGGGATTCGGCCTGCCTGCCGCAATAGGGGCGAAGGCCGCCAGACCGGACTGCAAGGTCGCGACCGTCGTAGGCGACGGAGGGCTGCAGATGGTCGTCCAGGAACTGGCCACCGCCGTGGCGGAGAAGCTTCCCGTGGTGGTCGTCCTCCTCAACAACGGATGGCTGGGCATGGTCAAACAATGGCAGAAACTGTTCTGGGACAAGAGATACTCCGAGACCGAACTCGGGGACGACCCCGACTTCTGCATGATCGCCCAGGCGTATAAGGCCAAAGGGATCCACGTAGAAAGGGCCGGAGAGGTCCACGACGCCCTCAAAGAGGCATTCGACTGCGGCGAGACCTGCGTCGTCGACATCAAATGCGACCCGGAGGAGGATGCCCTCCCCATGCTTCCGCCCAACCCCGCTCTCGCACCCGTCAAGGGCAGATGCAAATTCTGAGGGACCCATCCTCGGTCCTTTAAAAACCGTCAGAGGCGATGCACACCTCTGACGGGACCCGTTTTCTTCCATATAGGGCACAGACGGCTTCCGCGTGACCTGATAAGTTACTTATAAATCATAGATATAGCAACGCTCAGAGGTTATTGTCATGGACACCAAGATTTACCATGATGAGGACGCGGATCTGAACGTCCTCAAGGGAAAGAAAGTCGCAGTTCTCGGATACGGAGCACAGGGACGCGCACAGGCTCTCAGCTTCCGCGACTCCGGATTTGACGTCACCATCGGAGTCAGGGAGAACGGACCCTCCTGGAAGAAGGCCAAGGAGGACGGAGGAATGACCGTCACCACCATGGACAAGGCCGTCAAGGACGCAGACGTCGTCCTGATGCTCCTTCCCGACGAGACCCAGCCCGACATCTACAAGGAGTTCGTCGAGCCCAACCTGAAGAAGGGTGCGGCCCTCGACTTCGCCCACGGTTTCGCCATCACCTACAAGCTCATCGTCCCCCCGAAGGACGTCGACGTCATCATGATGGCACCCAAGGCCCCCGGAGATGCGGAGAGGCAGCAGTTCGTCGAGGGATTCGGAGTCCCCGCCCTCATCGCCGTCCACCAGGATGCGACCGGCAACGCCAAGAAGATCGCACTCGCACTCGCCAAGGGACTCGGATGCACCCGCGCCGGAACCTTCGAGGTCGACAACTTCGACTACGAGACCAAATCCGACCTCTTCGGCGAGCAGGCCGTCGAGTGCGGAGGACTCTCCAAGCTGATCGAGGAGGGATTCCAGACCCTCGTCGACCAGGGATTCCCCCCGATCGTCGCATACTTCGAGTGCTGCCACGAGAACAAGCTCATCATCGACCTGGTCACCCAGGGCGGAATGGCATACATGTGGAACGTCTGCTCCAACACCGCCAAATACGGCGGACTGACCCGCAGGGACAAGGTCATCAACAAGGACTCTGTCGCAGGAATGAAAGAGATCTACAGAGAGATCGATTCCGGCGAGTTCAAGACCGAGTGGAGGCAGGAGTGGGCCAACGGACTCAAGAACCTGCACGCCATGATGGACGACGAGTCCAAGCTCCAGCTGGAGAAGACCGGTGCCGAGGTCAGGGCACTGTTCCAGCGCAAGGCGAACTGATAAACTTCAAAAGGAGCCGGATCGCATGCTTAAACTGCTGATAAGGACGAGGAACGGGGAATATCCCGCGGAGCTCGACGAGAGCGACATCAGCAGTGCGATCTGGTTCCTGTCCTCGCCCGAATTCTCGGCGGAAGCCAACCAGGTATCGGGCCTGTATTATTTCGAACTCCCTCTGGATCCTCTTGTAAAAGGGGAGGAGAAGGAGAAGTTCGAGACCGGAGACATCTGCTGGTGGCCCAAGGTCAACGCAATGGTGATATTCTACGGTCCGACCCCGCTCAGCGGAGAAGACGGAAAGCCCGTCTGGAAGTTCCCTCTGATAAAGATCGGGAGACTTACAGGGGACTTCTCGGACATGGACGACGCAGGGGACAGGCAGAAGTTCACACTCGTCCAGGAAATCTGAAGACGGCGTCTTCCATATCCTTGGATTTTACACATAAGGCATATTGCATCAGAACAATATTACCTTCAGGGCGACCTCTATCTTGGCATTGTTCGAAGTAGAGGATATCTTCACATCACCGACACTGGATATCCAGTTCCCATCACCTAGGCCATCCAGACTTGTGAACAGGCTCAGTGACCCGCTACTGATACCGACATAGGCAAATGCCTCGTTCTTATTCTTGAATATGGGATTATTCTTGCTGATGGTCAACTCCAATGGACTGGTGCTCCCGATATCGACTGACACCGTGGTCGCCCACATTCCGCTGGACCCTGTGCTTTTGACGTAAAGATAGAGACAGAACTTATGGGAGGTGCTGAACACGACCTCCGCACTGGTCGATCCTTCGGATATGAAATTGCTATCCTTACCGTCGCTATTGGAGATCACGTATGAGTCGTGTGTACCCTCTTTCTCAGGACCGACCACATCTATCTTCGGATAATCCTCGTCATCGACGACGATATCGGAACTCTGCAGTGATATCACATTGCCTATATCGCTGCATACAGATGTGTACGATCCCCTGTCCAGAGTGAAATACACGTCGAACGACGGTGCCTGTGAATAGGTCCCTCCTGCGGATACCCCCTCTATGGAGATGGAATAACCCCTCCCCGATTCGAGGGAGACCAACTCCCAGGTAAAAACCGAAGAATCCTCCGAAGGGGTGTAGGAAGTACCGTCTATCTTCAATACGACGCTGCTGAAAAACCCATGTGCCGTATCGTCAAGACTCACATTGACGTCAGACCCGTCTCTGCATATGACGTCTTGCAACCCAGATACAGCGACGATTGACTCAGAACGACGGGCAGGCCTGCGGCGACCGTGTACGATCCGCCCGATGCGGTACATGCCGCAGTCCCTCTGCTGAATGCATTCGATGTCAGCGGATTTTCCAGCCCCTCATCGGAATAAAGATCGATGGACGCATATTCCGAACTGACCGAGTTCCCCGTGACGGAGACTTCGCTGATTGTTGCGAAGGCGCAATCCAACGACTGTGCCGCAACGGCCAATACGCACAGGAGTGCGACGGCGGGAGCGATGTATCTCCTAATTGATTCCATTGAGAACTCTCCGGTATCCGGACTTAACAATCAATCCAATCGTATAGCATCATAATAACGTAGCATATTGCGACTTGATTTTGTGGAAGGATTCCAACCTATATCTGGAAATCAACCTCATGATAGAGCGCCTACCGCACATATGGAACGCAAGAGGAACCCCCTTGACATATGATTCCGGAAAGGACTTCCCACGATCGGTGCCTATGTGATTCGAAGACTGGAGGATATTATGGGCCGTATCCACAGAAGGGGATCAATCCTCCATCCCGTCTCCGGAACAGAACGGACATGACTTGTCCCATGGATCGCTGACGAAGTGCCTTCCGCACCTCCTACACACGTAGAAACGGAAATCGTCGGCCCTCCATCCGGACGCACCGCAGAACGAGCATGATTGCTCCCAACCATCGGAAAGATAGGTCCTTCCGCATTGGCTGCATTTCATGAAGAACACCTTGTCGGTTTCCCAACCGTGGGCCCCGCAATGAGGGCAGTAAGCGCTCCATTCGTCCGAGATAAAAACGTGACCGCAACTGCTGCATTTGTAGAACCGAACCAAGCTGTATCCCTTGGAATCTGGAACGCATACTGATTTAAAGAATTGCCCATGGCTGGATGGAAGAGGGGGAGACACGTGGACAAAACCCCTTTCCAAACCTGATTTCCACTGCCTTCCGCTACACATATGCATATGCATAAGTATGTGAGTATGAATAAGCATAAGCATTAGGGATGCACATGGATGATAAGACGGAATTCAATGAAGAATGGCATGAATACGATCGTTTCGACGATTCTGCGAACGACGAAGCTTCGATCGACGACATCAGATGGGACCTCATCAACGACCACCTTGCCCGTACAGGAAGTCCTCTCAAAGGAGGGGATAAAGACACCCTCGTCCGCACCATGGGCCTCGCCAGGTGCATATCAGGAAAGATCAGGCCCGTCAACGCCGGACTCCTGATGTTCAGCGACGACCCGGAAAAGTACTTTGAAGGGGCCAGAATAGAGATGTCGGTGGTTTCCGGACCGGGATGCTCCATAGATAATGTCTTCGAAGGCCCCTTGGGGTTCCAGCTCGGATGTGCCCTCGGATTCGTGAAGAACGTGGTGGTCCGCGGAAAGACACAGGAGGACCGTAACGACCGCACATACAACTGGCCTTACGAAAGTGTGAAAGAAGCCCTTGTAAACGCCGTATGCCACAAGGACTACCGCATATCCGAGCCTATAACCGTGAAGGTGTTCCCGGACCGTATCGAGGTCATGAGTTTTCCGGGTCCCGACCCCCGTATCCCCGAAGAGCGCGTAAAGGACATGACTATGCGGTCGTCATCCCTCAGAAACGAACGCATCACAGGATTCCTCAGAGAGATGGGACTCGCCGAGGGTAGGAATACCGGAATGCGGAAGATCACATCGGCCATGGAGGACAACGGCTCCGGAAGACCCTTCTGCGAGACCGATACGGGAAGGACCTATCTCCGTACAGTCCTCCCGGTGAACGAAAGATTCCTGGACGAGACGTCCGAGACCCTCATTCCTCGGAAGAACCGCAGGAACACCTCGGACGATGTGAAAACACGTATAATGGAGGCCCTCGGGAAAGGAGGGTGCATGACGTCCAAGGAACTTTGCGCAGCCGTGGGATACAGCAATGTGAACAATCTGTTCCGCAGATGTCTCGCAGAACTCATGGAGGAGAGGGAGATATCCTTCCTTTACCCCCTCAATCCGAGGGACCCCCGCCAGAAGGTCTGTCTGGTGAAGAGGCGACCTCCGGCATGAACGGGGCGGGCATAAACCCGCCCTACGCTCACTGGAAGATCTCGCCGAGCATCTTCGCCGCGGCCTCCTCGGTCACCTTGACGGGGGTAAGGGGTGCGAAACACTCGACCGACACGTCGTGGGCGACGGCGAGCCCCTGCTCCTTGGTTATGCCGTAGTCGGAGAGGGGTTTCAGACCCAGACTGTCCCTGAACTTGGTGTACGCCTCGGCGGTCATGACCCCTATCTGCTCAGGGGTCTCGTTTCCTTCGAACTTGACTCCCAGGATCCTTCCGACCTGCTTCATCTTCTCCGGCACCGCAGGGGAGATGAACCTGATCATCGCAGGGGCGGCATATGCGCATGCGGCACCGTGGGGCACATGGAACTTGGCTCCGATGACATGTGCCAGACTGTGTCCTACGTGGGCACAGCAGTTGGCGAGCATCCATCCTCCCATGGATGCGAGTATGAGCATCCTGGTCCTGGCCTCCACATCCACCTCTTCCTTGATGCATCTCGGAAGATATTCGACGACATCCTCCATGATCTTCTCGCAGACTATGTCGGGCATCGGTCTGGAGAGGACGGAGGTATAGGCCTCCATGGCATGGGAGAACACGTCAAGTCCGGTGGGGACGGTGATGAAGGAGGGGATGCCGTAGGTAAGCTCGGGGTCGATCAGGACATACTCCGCCATGGCCTTGTCCCCCACTATGGGACATTGCTGCTTTCACGGCCGCATCCACGTCCTCCTTGGTCGCCTCCGCACACTCGGCGAGTTTCTCGCCCGTGGCGGAACAAACGGTCGTGAAGGTCTTGCCGTCGGAGGCGGAGACCCACTTCCCCCCGATGAACAACTTGTACTCTTTGTCGAGTTTCATTACGTCTGCGACTTCTGATTTCATTGCTAGACGTATTCGGAACATCGTATAAAAATCGTGCTACTTGTTAGCACTTATCAATTGATACACGTTAACACATAGCACTGTTAAAAGACCCAGATGGATGGGATCACAAACAACGTATGTTGAAAAATCGGGTGGGGCGAACGCTCCCCACCCTCCGGAACCGACCGCAGACCATTACACTGCGGGAACGGATCCGAACGCGCCGTCTCTCTGCGAGATCCGAAGACGGATGCCGAAGGTTTCCGTTGCCGTACTCCCCGACGCGATGGAGTAATCATCCCACTCAATGTATTTAACCTACATTATCTGTTCCCAGCATTGGCATTATTTCGCATACTGTGGACACATGTGCGTCATACTACGGTCAGTTCATGGGGGAAATCGGTGAGCCTTTCGCACCCGTCCTCCGTGATCAGTACGGTGTCCTCGATCCTTATCCCTCCGACCCCGGGTATGTATATGCCGGGCTCCGCCGACACTATGTTCCCCGCAGACAGGACCTGTTCCGATCTGGGACTTACGTATATGGGCTGATGGACGTCCATACCGATACCGTGTCCGAACGAGTGGATGAATTTCCCTTTGAATTCGGAGGCGTCGATGATCTTCCTCGCGGCAAGGTCGGCATCCTTGGCCATGGCCCTGGCCCTGTAGGCGTCTATCCCCGCCTGCTGCGCCTCCCTTACCACTTCATATGCCCTCTCCAGGATCTCGGGAGGTTTACCGAGGAACAAGGTCCTGGTCATATCGGAACAATATCCTCCCCATTTGCACCCGAAATCGAAGAGTGCCGCATCGCCCTTCTTCAGACGATAGTCGGCCGGCATGTAGTGAGGCATGCTGGAATTGGGTCCGAAAGCCGCTATGGTGTCGAATGCGAGACCTCTCCCTCCGAGCTCCTGCATCCTGATCTCCATCCTGGTGGCGACATCGGTCTCGGAGACGCCTTCGGAAAGATAGTCGGGAAGCTCCTTGGCCACCTTGGAAGATATCGAGCAGGCCTTCCTGATGGCCTCGATCTCCTTCCCATCCTTTATCGCCACGGTGTCTGCCACGGCCTTCCTGGCATCGACCACCTCATAATCGTATCCGGTGAGTTTTTTGATGCCCGTGACCGTACTGTAGGGGACCGAATCCACGTTGAATCCGACCCTCTTGCATCCTTCGAGGGATTCCTTGAAGATGGATTCCAATTCCGACCTGTTATGGAACACCTTGACGTCCCCGCGGCCGGTACGCGCCGACTCCTCCTCCAGGACATTCACTATGACGTCCTGGGAACCGTCCTTCCTGACCACTATGTAACAGTCCTCGAACACCCCTCCCGTAGGCTCCAAGAGATATCTGTACGTGGAATCCAGGAAGTTCTCCCCGCCGTTGGCGATCACTATGGCGTCCATGTCGGGCGCATTCGCCATAAGCCTTTCCGATCTGCTTGCCATAGGGCCGCATATCGCATCGGAGTAGTTAAGACTGCATATGAAGGACGGTGTAAAGGTGAACCCGCCCCACGAAAAATGAAAGAACCGGACCGAGGTATGCCGGAGGCCCTTGCAGAATAGGGCCTCCGGAAGAGGATCGATGTTTCAGACCCCTATCCACTCGTTCCTGCATATCCTCTTCAGAGCGGATATGGCCGCGAGGGCGGCGAGATGGGACGTCTTGGGATTATCGGCCTCGGGCACATTGAATGTGTGTGCCACGGCCTTACCGAATTTCCCTTCGAACCTAAGCTCGTGGGAGTTGCTGGTGGCCGCGGGATCCAGGACTATGGTGACCTTGGTCCTGTCGAAACCGAGACCCAGAAGGGAGACGGTGGCCGCCACGTTGATGTTCTTCGGGAAGATCTTGACGGCCTCCCTGGCAGGACCCGAGTAGATGACCGTCTTCTCTTTGATCTTGTCGACCTCTATGCCCTTGTCTACGAGATACTGTACGCCCGCAAGAGATTTCGGACCCTTGGTGGTGATGAGTTCGACGGAATCAATCTCATCGCAGCTGGCACTTCTCAGACCGTCGACGCCGCACAATGCCCCTGTGGGGATGAATATCTTGGCCTCGTGCTCTTTGGCATTCTGGAAGAGTGTGTTCCTGTAATCGTCGTCCACGAGGGATCCGACGGACATGATCATGATGTCCACCCCTCTCGCGACCACTTTAGGTGCCACCTCTTTGGCGGCGGCCTGCGAGGATGCCTCGATGACTAGGTCGCAGTGGTAGAGCTCGTCCTCCACGGAATCCACGACGATCGCCTTCCTGAGGGATGCGGCCACATTGTCGGCCAGATCCTTCCTTATGTCGACCAGGTAGATCCTCTTGACCTCTTCCATGTCATCCGCGGCCTTGGCCAGCCTGGAGCCGATGGAACCGCATCCGACGATAGTTATTCTCATGTTTCCGTTGTTAGTATTGTCAGATATTAAATAGTATCCTAAATTACGATGATTTATCTACAATAATCGTCATCAATCAACGAATTACAATATTTTTCAGTATATCGTTTTACGATTTTCGAAAAATGAAACGATTTGAAAAGTACCGCCCCCGGGATCTGGGATACGGTCTTCTGGAACGGCCGTCACAGCCTGCGCCTCCGATGCACCGGAGGCGTCACGGATATCGTCGGGTCTGAAGGCCGACCCCCCCGCCCATGCCAATTTACTAATCCTACCGAGGGGATGGTCGGTACATGAAGAGGTATGAGGTGCTCGACCACACCGCCGATCTCATGATCAGAGGATACGGCTCCACACTGGAGGAATGCTATGCCAACCTGGCCTACGGGATGTTCGACCAGACGGTGGACCTCTCCGGCATAGAGCCTGTCGAGACGAGGCACATAGAAGTCGAGGGGGAGGATGCGGAGGATGCCCTGTACTCGCTTCTGGCAGAACTCCTCTTCATAGAGGACTACGATAACATAATCATGTGCCAGTTCTCGATTTCTATCGACGGCGACCGCATCGTATGCGACTGTGCGGGCGAGAAGTTGGACCGTTCCCGCATGCACATAAAAGGAGAGATAAAGGCGGTCACATACCACATGATGAGGATAGACCCGGAAAAACCGGAGGTCACGGTCCTCTTCGACGTCTGATCCGCAGCACCCTCCCCCGCCGCATGAGCGGAAAATCGTCTATTTCTTTAATAGGGATGCAGACATACGGTCAGACATATGCTAAAACTAGGCTGGTTCTCCACTGGAAGGGGTCCGGGCTCCAGGAACCTTCTGAAAGCAGTCATGGATGAGAAGGAGAAAGGAGGCCTCGACATCGAGGTACCCTTCGTCTTCTGTAACTGGGACAATACCGAGGTACCCAACTCCAGGAAGGAACAGAGACAGATGTTCTTCGACATGGTGGAGGGCTACGGCATACCCCTGGTCACCGAATCGTGGAAGAAGTTCATGCCGGAACTCAGGAAAGAGGACGAGGCGGCCTGGGGAAGCGAATACGGGAAGGTGCTCAGAGAGAAGACCCAGGGGTACGGCATGCAGCTGGGGATCCTCGCAGGATACATGCTGTGGATGGACGATGAGACCTGCGACGCCTACGACATGCTGAACCTGCACCCGGCCCTCCCGACAGGTCCGAAAGGCACATGGCAGGAGGTCATCTGGCAGCTCATCGGCGAAGATGCGGAGGACCAGGGGGTCATGATGCATATATGCACCAAGGAGCACGACAGGGGCGACGCCCTCACCTATTGCCGCTTCCCTATAAGGGGAGGGGACTACGACACCCTGTGGGCGCAGATGTACGAGAAACTGAAGACCAAGGACCTTGAACAGATAAGGGCCGAGGAGGGGGAGGACGAGCCTCTCTTCCGCAGGATAAGGGAGGATGGGGCGAAGAGGGAGCTTCCCCTCATCGTCGAGACGATAAGGCTGTTCGCCGACGGGAAGGTCTGCATCAGGGACAAAAGGCTGTGGAGGGACGGGAAGAAACTCGACGGACCTTACGACCTCTCGAAAGAAGTGGATGGGGCGATCTGAGTGCCGGACGAGATCAATCCGATGGCGGATATGGGCCTGATACATGACAAACAGACGATATTGGAACCGCAAGGATTCCTGACGGACTGCGACGCCGTCAGAGACCTCTGCGAGAGATTCATACCGCAGGGAAGGAAGTTCTACGACCTGATCGACAGGTACGGCATCGTCACATCCTACGTACTGAACCGTGACGACCAAGGCCGCGGGGCCGATACCGTCAGGATGGTCGCCCCCTTCCTGAAGGCGTTCGGGGCGACGGACTACGACGTAATGAGGTTCTATCAGGAGCACCTGACGACCGCAGGCAGTGCCAAGGAGACGATCAAGTACTTCATCGACGTCATGCCGACCTTCATGGACAGCAGCATGTACGAACATGCTACGGACGCCCTCTGCGACAAACTGGAGATCCCGAGAGGCATGGCGAGTTCCACCTCCCTCGACCTGAGTGACGATGCATGCGGCATGACCCGGCAGGAATGCTGGGACCTCCGCACGATGGCCAAAGAGATTGTCGAGCTGAAAATGCCTCGTGACAATTACGAGCTGGACGTTCCCCTGGAACTCAGCTCCGCAGAGACCAGGATGATCTCGGCCCTGGACGACATCTTCCTCAACAGGCTCAGCGGGACGGCCGCCGCGGATATGATCTCCAACACTGTTTCCGTGGGGGCCAACGAGAAGGCGTATGCCCTTCTGGACATAAGGAAGTCCACCCAGGTGGACCTCGATGGGACCATATACGTGGGAGGGGACATAATCGACTACCAGGTGATGGACCTTGTGAAGGACGGGAACGGACTGTCCCTGTCGTTCAACGGCAGCGAGTTCGCGGTCCACGGAGCGAATGTCGCGGTCCTCTCCAAGGACTGCACCGTCGTAACAGTACTTGCCGCGGAATTCTACAGCACCGGGATACAGGGCGTCTTCGACCTCGTGGACAACTGGAACCGCGACTACCTGAAGAATGCGGACTGCCCCGACAGAAACCTGATGGACCGCATGCTGGCACTTAATCCGAGGAAGCTTCCCGAGGTATACCGCATCACCCGCGGCAACGTAGGGGACGTGGCCGCCAAAAGCAATACGTTCAGAAAGAGATGGATGTACAGAAAGAAGAATTGACGTCTACCGGGCAGGAAGGAGCCTGGATCCCCTCCCTGCCGCGGAATCTTTCAGACTGCTTTTTTATTCATGCGGGAACCGAACAAGGCCACCGCGACCGCGAATACCGCGGCTGCGATGCCTACGTAAAGGAATGCATCCGCAAAATCCAGTGACTCGATGAGAGCGTCCACCACCAATGCGGAGCAAAAGGATCCCAGATTCATCACCATGGAGTATATCCCCATCACCTTCCCCTCGGAACCCGCCGGGGATGCCATCGAAAGGGTCGACACTATCGTGGGTACCATTATACCCATCGCCATACCGCAGAGCATTATGGCTATGCAGGTCACCGGGAAATTCTCCAGATGGAGCAGGCACAGACTGACCGCTTGAAGAAGGAATCCGAGCAGGAAGACCGAAGCGATACCCATCCTCCTCTTGGATCTGGCATATAGGGAGGAGACCACCGCCTGGGCCGTACCCATTATCGCAAGGACGATCCCGCAAAGGGTCATGCTGACATCCATCCTCGTCAGATAATCCGACATGTTCACCGGTATCGTGAACATCACGAACATGGCGACGAAGATCGCAACGTAGCAAAGGGCCATCACGGACCTCCTATGGGGCATCTCCTGCCGCTCCATACCCCCATCATCGAACGATCTGGGTCTTACGTCCCTGATACCATAGGACGCCAGCAGGAGTATGGGGACGCCTATGGCATAGATGAGGAACGGGACGTTCCATGCGATATCGGCCAGGATCCCTCCGGCTATCTCGAGGCATACGCATCCGACCCCCATGAAGGCCGACTGCATCCCTATGACCTTCTTCCTCTCCTCGCCCGAATAGTACATCCCTATCAAGGCGGTGGTGGATGTGGATATGCCGGCGATACCGATACCTATGACGAACCTGGTAGCGAGAAGGAACCATATGGAATCGGCGAAATAACCGGCCACGCCGAACACGGAGAACACGGCCAGCGAGAGCATGAACGTCCTCGCCATACCTATCCTGTCGGCAAGGGAACCCATGGGGAACCCGAACAACGCGACCGACAGTGCCGGAAGCGTGATGATCATGGAAGTAAGGAACTTCCCCGCACCGAACTCCTCTTCGATGCCGTTAAGGGACGGAGCTACCGCCGCGGCACCCATGAGGATCAGCATGGAAGCTAGGAGAAGGGCGCCTTTGGACAGACCGTTGGGCCTGAACCCGCCTTCTCCCGCAATGTTATAAGACATTGACCGGGCGAATGTGAGGTGGTATTTAGGCGTTTATAACCGGAAATCCGCATACGTGCATGTCGATAGGTCCCGTACCAACGGTTAAATCCGGGATTGCATCCCCCGCATCGTGAAGAAGGACGACAGGGAGATGAGGAGGATGCTCGGGGAGCCCAAAAAGGCCATACGCTCTCTGGCAGCGGCACTTTCCCTGTCATACCTCGTCATACAGCTGAACATCTTCGTGGATACGTTCTGGACCTCCGGTCTGGGCGATATGGACATGACCGCGGTCTCGATGATGTCCCCCATATATTGGATCATCACGGCCACAGGGGTCGGGTTGGGGGTGGGGGCCGCATCCACCATCTCGTTCCGCATAGGGGAGGGGAACATGGAGAGAGCGGAGAAGCTGGCGGCGAACTCCGTCGTGCTGGGTCTTCTGACGTCCGTGTTCGTATCGGCCGCCATGATGCTGCTCATAGATCCGATAATCGACCTCATGGGGGCGGATGAGGTCAGGGATGGTAGCGTCGCATACGTCTTCCCGTTCATAGCGATGGGTTCGGCACTGATACTGAACGGGATAATCAGCGGTCTCCTGAGGTCGGAAGGTGCCGGAAGGAAATCCATGATCGTCCTGATCGTGTCCGCGACCCTCAACATGGCCTTGGACCCGGTACTGATCTACGGACTCGGGATGGGGGTGGCGGGGGCAGGATGGGCCACCTCCGTCGGCGCACTGATATCCACGGCCCTGGGTCTTTACTGGTACATGTCGGGGAGGATGAACGTCGCCCTGTCTTTCAGAGGATTCCGTCCGGACCGCGAGGTGATGGCGGAGGTGATGGGGATCGGGGGTCCGAGGACCGCCGAAGCGCTCGTCACAGGCACCACCAACATCCTCCAGAGGATCTTCATAATCGCGGCCGGAGGGACGGTGGCGGTCATGCTCTACAACGTCCCGTTCAGGTATCCGACCCTTGCCATAGTCCCGGCCGAGGCCATAGGGGCCGCGATGATCCCCGTATGCTCCGCCGCACTCGGTCAAAAGGACACTGCCAAGATGAAGCTGGGTATGTTGTATTCCGCCAAACTGTCCATAGCGATCACGTCCGCCATCGCCCTGACCGTATTCGTCTTCGCCGACCCCCTGATGGGCGTCTTCACGACGTCGGAATCCATGGCCTCCCACAAGGAGGAGCTGGTCTGGGTCCTGCGCATGTTCTGCATATTCATCCCGTTCGACGGCCTCAGGAAACTCGGGTCCTGCATGCTACAGGTCCTGAGGAGGTCCAAGCTCTCCACGGCGGCCATGCTCTTATGGGGAGTCTGCAAGCTGACGGCCTATGCCGCCGCCTCCCTCTACTCCTTCGAAGCCCTGATAATCGCATGCGTGGGAGTCTACGTATTCGGAGGGATCCTCATGATGGGACTTTCGTACCATGTATCCAAGAAGGTCGACGAAAGACACATGCCGAGAGAACCGGGATGCTGAGACCCTGACGGTGGAAAAACCCATGACCGGGATAAGAGAATGGTGCTCTAGACGGGATTCGAACCCGGGTCCCGGCCTCGAAAGGGCCGGATGATTGGCCGCTACACTACTAGAGCAGTACTCGGTCTTATGCTGGGATTGATTTAAAAAGATTGTTATGGGTCCGTTAACGGCCCCGCCGGCGGTCCTGTGACCCGCCTTTCATTATTCCCTTAATAAAAAAGGACAAAACTTTATAAACCAAGTAATCGCATGGGCGGGAAAAGAGATGTTATCATGGTAGATGGACCCTTTGAAAGCACGGAAGAGGACGTAACACGCGTACGTCTGCCCAATATCAAGGAAGGGGAGATGTTCGGCATCGCCGACCAGCTCCTCGGAGCGAGCAAGATCAAGGTCATGTGCGAGGACGGACAGTCCCGTGTCGGACGCATCCCCGGCAAGATCAAGAAGAGGATGTGGATAAGAGAGGGCGACCTCCTCATAGTGGCCGTTTGGGACTTCGAACCGTCGAAATGCGACGTAAGGTTCAGGTACACCAAGACCCAGGCCGTCAACCTCAGCAAGAGGAACAAGATCCCGAAGAACCTCGACATCTTCTGAAAGGAATCCAATGCCCGCACCTTCATACGAAGAGCAATACGCCTACCTCGAGAAGCGCATAGACGCCCTCAAGACGACCAGGACAGGCGACGAACACCAGACCGAGGGCGAGGTCTTCGACCGCAAGACCCTCATGACCATCTACGACTTCATGAAGAGAGGGCTCATAGACAAGGTCCACCACCCAATATCCACGGGAAAAGAGGGCAACGTCTTCTACGCCACCGACGAGGACGGAGACCCGCTGGCCCTCAAGATCTACAGGACGTCGACATCCACCTTCAAGAAGGTGGCCAAATATGTGGAGGGAGACCCCCGTTTCAAAGGCACCACCGGCAACAGATGGAAGTTCATCTACGCCTGGGCGGCCAAGGAGTTCAGGAATCTCCAGAGGTACTATGATTCGGAGCTTCCCGTACCGGAACCGATCGCCAACTCGCAGAACTGCCTTCTGATGGAGTACATCGGGGACGAGACCAGTCCGGCACCCCAGCTCAGAAGCGTGGAACTCGACGATCCCACCGACACCTACGACGAGGTCGTGTCTTTCATAATCGACGGATGGAGGGATGCCCATCTGGTCCACGGCGACCTGAGCGAATACAACATACTGATGGAGGACGGCGAACCGGTCGTCATCGACGTCGGACAGGCCATGACGGCGGACTTCTTCAATGCCAAGGAATTGCTCGACAGGGACATCGCCAACATCAACAGGTTCTTCAAGAACCGCGGGGCGGACGTCGTCGACCCCGAGAAGATCAAAGAAGAGTGCTTCGCACCCGAAGACGACGATGAAGAAGACGAAGATTACGAAGACGACGATGAAGAGGAGGATGACGAGGAATGAGATCCATCAGGATACCCGGCGACCGCGTAGGCGCTCTTGTGGGTAAGGAAGGAGCATCCAAGAAGCTTCTCGAAGAGCGGACGGGTATAAAGATACAGGTCGACAAGGAAGGAGGGGCCATGATCTTCGACGATGCCGAGGGCGTGGAGCCCATAAACGCCCTGAAGATCATGGATGTCGTGAAAGCCATCGGCAGAGGATTCAACCCCGACAAGGCCATGAAGATACTCGATGACGACGACATGTACCTCGAGACCATCGACATCAAGGATGCCGTCGGCGACAGACAGAGCCAGGTCGCCCGCGCAAGGGGACGCATCATCGGAAGGGAGGGGAAGACCAGGAAACTCATAGAGGACCTGGCGGACGTCTATCTGTGCATATACGGCAACACCGTCTCCATCATAGGGAACTCCATAAGCCTCCCCATAGCCAAGAACGCCATCGAGATGCTTCTCCACGGAAGCGAACACTCGACCGTCTACCACTATCTCGAATCCCAGCGCCCCAAACTCAGGATCGCCGAGATGGGATTCGACCTCTGAGGGACCCGCATGGAAGAATGGATATCCGGCATTCTGGACAAAGGCAAGGGTCTGGCACAGATGGGATTGTGCGACCACTGCCTCGGCAGGATGTTCGCCAAACTGGGCGAGAACCTGACCGACGAACGCCGCGGACAGATGATCAGGGCGGCTCTCGCCGATAACGGCGAGGTCTTCGAGAAGGACGATATATGCCCCCTCTGCGAGGATGTTTTCGACATGGTGCCCCGCTTCGCCGAGGCCGTGGCCGACAAGGTCAACACGGTAGAATCCGACAACTTCCTGGTCGGATGCAGGATCGACCCCGAGCAGACGAAGAGGGAGAAGGAGATGATCGAGGAATACGGCCTCAAAGAGACGGCCGAACCCCTCAAGACGGAACTCAACAGGGAGATAGGCAAGGTGGCCCTCCCCATGATCAACCGTGCCGTCAACTTCAAGGAACCCCAGGTCGTCGCATGCATCGACACCCGCTTCGCCGACGTCACCCTCGACTGCTCGCCCATATTCATCGCAGGACGCTACAACAAACTCAGCAGGGAGATCCCGCAGACCAGATGGCCCTGCCGCATATGCCACGGGAAAGGATGTCCCAGATGCCATGGGACGGGCAAGATGTACATGACCTCCGTACAGGAGATCATAGGGGACATAGCCCTGGAGATGGCCGACGGACAGGAACAGTTCTTCCACGGCATGGGCAGGGAGGACATCGACGCCTGCATGTTGGGAACCGGACGCCCGTTCGTCCTGGAGATCAGCCAGCCGCGCATAAGGGATATCGACCTCGACGAACTGGAAGCGAGGGCCAACGAGAGCATACTGGCACAATATCACGGCCTCCATTTCGTACCCCGCTCGGCAGTCGCCATGTACAAGGAATCCGACCCGGACAAGACGTATCGCGCCAAGGTGGTGTGCGAGGGGAGGATAGATCCGGACAAGGTCAAGGAAACGGCCTCGAAGTTCGTCGACGTATGTCTCGACCAACGCACCCCGCAGCGCGTCGAACATCGCAGAGCCGACCTCGTAAGGAAGAGGACGGTGTATTGGATCAAGGCCGAGAACATAACGGAAGACAGCTTCGACCTCGTGCTGAAGACCCAGTCGGGGACATACATCAAGGAATTCGTCTCAGGGGACGAGGGAAGGACCCAGCCCAACTTCTCCGAAACATATGGCGCACAGTGCAAGGTCGACCTTCTGGATGTCCAAGAGATAGACTTCAGGGACGACTGACTTTTCATCCCCTTATATTTATTAGAATGGAGATAGCAAGGTTAATAAACAAAGAGCCGATAGCCTCGTCCTATAAATCGAGCGTGCGATAGGATTAGGTTAATCCACCGAACCTGTTAGGCACCGCTCGAAACCTATCAGAGGATTGAGATAAATGCAGAGATCCAGAGGATTCAGATCCAAAACCCGCCAGCTTCTCAAGAAGAAGCCCAGGGCAAGGGGACTTTCCCCCATCACCAGGGGATTCCAGACTTTCGAAGAGGGAGAGAAGGTCAACATCGTCATCGACCCCTCCATCCACAAGGGAATGCCGCACTCCAGGTTCCACGGACTTACCGGTGTCGTCACCGGCATCAGGGGAACGGCATACGAGGTCAGCGTCAACGTCGGCGGAAAGACCAAGATCGTCGTCTCCCGCCCCGAGCACCTCGTAAAGGCAGTTCAGTAAACCAATTCACATATTTCGAGCGGGTGGTGTAATATGACTGACGGACAGTACGTTTCATTGGCAGAAGTAAGGGACATGTTGACTGCGGAGAATGAGAAAAGGGAACTTCTCCCCATGCAGAAATATGCCCTCGCCCAGGCGACTGACGTCTGCCACATCACCAAGGAGCAGGCGGACGAGCTTATCGCCAAGCTCCTTGAGCTCGACTTTGTCAAGGACAACCCTGCATTGGCGGTAAAAATCGCCGATATCCTTCCTAAGTACCCTGTAGACGTACGTGCCATCTGCTCCAAGGAGAGGCTTGTACGTCCGCTCGATGCAGAGATGATCGATCAGATCCTCGACACCGTAGCACCCTACCTCTGAACAGGAGGAACCACCTATGGAAGAATACGCATACGTTCTAGATTATCTACCGCAGGGCACCGGCGTCAGCAAGTTCGATAAAAAAGAACCTGTCGTCTACGCCCTCGGAGACAACGAATTCAAGCTCTTCGAGCTTGTGGCGAAGACCGGTGCCGTCATCAACATCGGCGACCGCGTATACATCGGAAAGGATGCGGCCAAGAGAACCGCCATCGACCACGTGAAGAGAAGGATCGGATACGACGACCTCTCCAACATGGCGTCTTCCGAACTCGAATACTCCGTCGAGGCCATAGTCAAAGCCAATGAGACCCGCTTCATCAGGTTCTACAACGAAGCAGGACCCGTTACCATCAAGAAGCACCTCCTCGAGGAACTTCCCGGTCTCGGAAAGAAGACCATGATGGCCATTCTCGAGGAAAGAGACAAGAACGGACCGTTCAAAGGATATGAGGACCTCGTGACCAGAGTCCCTGCGGTCAAGAGCCCCGAGAAGCTGATAGTCGCCCGCATCGTACTGGAGATCACCGATCCCAGCAGGAAGCGCTACCTGTTCGTGCTCAGATGAGCGAGACAGGTCGGCTCATAGCCGAGACAGGGATAAGACCCAGCAAGAGCAAGGGCCAGAATTTTCTGACCGACGGACGTGTCGCCGACCGCCATATCGGATATGCAGACATATGCCCGGGAGACAGGGTCCTGGAAGTAGGACCCGGCCTCGGCATACTCACCCAGAGACTCGTAGAGATCGCGGATGACCTGACCTGCATAGAACTGGACGACGTCCTTGCAGAATACATCGGGAAGACCTACGGGGATCGTTTGAAACTCATCCATGGCGATGCGGTCAAGATCCCCTTCCCTCCGTTCGACAGGTTCGTCAGCAACCTTCCATACAGCGTCTCCACACCTATCATATTCAAGCTTCTGGAATATCCGTTCAAAAAGGCCGTCGTGATGGTACAGAAGGAGTTCGCAGAGAGGATGGTCGCCGACGTAGGCAGCTCCGATTACTCCCGCCTCACCGTCAACCTGTTCTACAAAGCGGAGTGCCAGATCCTCGAAAACGTACCGCGCAGCAGATTCAATCCCCAGCCCAAAGTGGATTCCTGCCTCGTATCGATAGTCCCTCGCCCGGCACCTTTCACCGTCAAGGACGAAGGGACGTTCTTCGACGTAACAAGGGTGTGTTTCGACCACAGGAGAAAGAAGATCGGTACATCCCTCAAAAGTGCCAGAATGATCGACTCTTCCGAGGACATACCATATGCGGACGCGAGGATCGAAAGTCTGAGACCTGTGGAGATTGGTGAGATCGCCGACGCCGTATGGGCCAAGAAGTCCGATAAAAACAGCGTTTGACAGGGAACCTTGCAGAGGCGGAGATCGTCTGGATATGCGACCGATTTTGTCGAGTGATTGTAAACGCACTCTCTGATTGCTTAATGATTTCCAGCCTTATCTTCGAGGCCGGAGCCATCCCAACCTATAAGGGTAACCATTCTATCATTAGCACGATTATATGCAAATCGGCATCGTCGGAAAACCTAACGTCGGAAAATCTACGATGTTCGGTGCGGCCACCATGGCCCCCGTAGAAATCGCTAACTACCCTTTCACGACAATCGAACCCAACAAAGGAGTCGGATATGTGAGATATCCATGCCCCTGCAAAGAGCTTGGCGTCACGTGCAATCCCCACAACTCCCTATGCATAAACGGTACGAGGATGATCCCCGTCGACCTCCTCGACGTAGCAGGTCTGGTCCCCGACGCCTGGCAGGGCAAAGGTCTGGGAAACAAATTCTTGGATGACCTGAGGCAGGCGGATGCGTTGATCAACGTCGTGGACGTCAGCGGCAGCACGAATATCGAAGGGATCCCCGGAAAGGTCGGGGAATTCGATCCTACGGAAGACGTCACGTTCCTCAGACATGAAATCGACTGCTGGATGAGGGAAATCATCAAAGACGGTCTCGGAAAGATAGCCAGACAGGCGAAGATGAACGGCAGCAAGCCCGAGACGATCCTGGCCGAGAGACTTAACGGACTGAAGATAACGGAGGGGCAGATCAAGGCCGCTCTGGACAAGGCCCCTCTACCGGCAGACCCCACCGCCTGGGATGACGAGTCGCTCCTGAAACTCTGCGGAGAGATCAGAAAGATCTCCAAGCCCATGATCATCGCCATGAATAAGGCAGATATCGCACCGGAGAAGAACCTGGAGGCCGTATCATCCCTGGGAGACAAAGCCGTACCCACCATGGCCGAGACCGAGTTGGCCCTCAAGAAGGCCGACAAAGGAGGGATTGTAGAATACCTTCCCGGAGAAAAGACCTTCAAGATAAAAGAGGGCATCAACATGAACGAGGCCCAGAAGAAAGCCCTCGAATACATGCGCGAGAACATGGAGAAGTACGGAGGCACCGGCATACAGACATGCCTCGAGGATGCCGTATACGAGACCCTCGACTATATCCCCGTATTCCCCGTGGAAGACGAAGGGAAGCTGTGCGATCACTTCGGCCGCGTCCTCCCCGACTGTCATCTGGTTCCCAGAGGCAGCACGGCCAGGGACCTCGCGTACAGGATCCACACCGACCTGGGAGACAAGTTCATCAGAGCTGTGAACTGCAGGACGAAGCGCACCGTAGGGGCGGACTACGTCCTCGAACCCGGCGACATCATAAGGATAGTCGCCAATAAGTGAGAACCATCATGGGCGGCACATATGACGTAAGACTCCTGAGCGCATCATATTCCAGCGACAGAGAGGGCGAGCCCTACATCGAACTGTTCGGAAAGACCCGCGACAGGAGATCCATACTCATAGCCGCCTATGGATTCAAACCCTATTTCTTCATAGTTGATCCGGACGCATCCGCGGAAGAGAGCCTGAAGACGGATAAGGAGATCGTCGATCTGGCACATACCGACCTATATTACAAAGGGGAGGTCCGCGACTGCCTGAAGATCATCTTGGACAGCCCTTGGTCCGTACCCCATATAAGAAACCGTCTTGCCCGGAGATACACCGTCCTTGCCGGGGACATCCAATATCACGACCGCTTCATCTACGACACAGACATGGGGTCCTGCATACAGGTGACGGGGGAGGATGTGGACCTCGACTACTGCACAGACATAAAGATCAGGATGGAGGGGTTCGAAAACATAGATTCCTTCGACCCCGGTCTAAAATTCCTGTCCTTCGACATAGAGAACAGCATCACCGAGCAAACGATCTACTGCATCTGCACAAAAGTGGAGGAGGCGGGAGAGTATACCACCCCCGATCCGATATACGGGGACGAGAAGGAGATCATAAGGAAATTCGCAGAGCTCATCGAAAGCGTCGACCCGGACGTCATAACCGGATACAACATCGACAACTACGATATCAGGAAGATAATCGAACGGGCCGAATACAACAGGATGAAGGATGCATTACCTTGGGGAAGGGACCGCGGACAACCGAGGCTCTTCAGCGAGAGATTCTGGAGGGTGAAGGGAAGGCTGATCACCGACGCATGGTGGGCGGTGAAAAAGGAACTCAGACCGAAACAGGAGACCCTCAACGCCGTATCCAAACTCATCCTGGGGGAGGAGAAGCTTGACGTCGACCCCAAGCACATGGATGACGAGTGGAAGAACAACCGTGCCCGCGTCATCGAATACTGCATCCAGGATGCCAATCTGGCACTCCGCATACTCCTCACCGTCGGCACGATAAGGAAGGGCATGGACCTTGCGACCGTATCCAAACTGCCTGTGGAGGACGTCCTCGTCTCCGGAACATCGACTTTGGCGGACTCCCTGCTGATACGCGCCGCGGACCGCAGCGGTGTCGGAGTCCCCATGAGCGGGAAGAGGAAGGCCCAGAGGGACGACCAGATCGCAGGAGGGTATGTCCATACGATGAAGCCCGGGCTGTATCACTGGGTCATCGTCCTGGACTTCAAATCCATGTATCCCTCGCTCATCATAGCCAACAACATATGTTTCACCACCCTGTGCGAAGACGGCGACATAGTGTCGCCGTCAGGGGCCAGATATGCCTCCCCTGAGAAGAAGAGAGGACTGTTGCCCACCATTCTGTCGGGACTGATGGCCCAGAGGGATTCCATAAAGAGGAATATGAAGGCGACGGAGGATCCGGCGGAACACAGCTACCTGGACGGGCTCCAGGCAGCGGTGAAGATAGTCATGAACACCTTCTACGGTGTTTTCGCATCCGACTTCTATCGTTTCACCGACAAAAGCATAGGGGCTTCCATTACAGCATTCGCCAGAAAGAACATAACCGGGATCATCGACAGTCTGGAGAAGGAAGGACACCCGGTGATATACGGGGACACGGACTCCGTATTCATCCTGTCCCCGAAACACGACCTGGAAGGGGCGGTAGAATTCGGGAAGACGCAATCCGAACGTTTCTCGAAGAACGGTATGACATTGGAATTCGAGAAGCTGATGGAGCCTCTGTTCTCCCATGGGATGAAGAAGAGATATGTCGGCAGGATAGTATGGCCGGAAAAGCATGACGACCTGCTTGTCAGAGGGTATGAGATACGCCGCTCGGACTCTTTCAATCTGCAGAGCAGGATGCTCACGGAACTGTTCGGGAAGATCCTCGACGAGGACAACGAAGGAGCTCTGGCACTTGTAAAGGATACCATACGTGACGTGATGGCCGGGAAAGTCCCGCCGGAGGATCTCGTGATCTCCCGCACCTGCAAAGGACTGGATGCCTACGAGAATCCGGAACGCATGGCCAACATCCAAGCGGCGAAAAAGATGATGGACATGGGATACAACTTCATCCCCGGTATGAAGATATCCTGGATCGTCACCGATGCATCCACCGCACCTCAGGAGGTGGAACCGTTCATAAGCGGAGTCCCGTTCAATAAGAAACCGGACTACCGCTATTACGCAGGACGTCTGGCACAAATGGCTTCCAGGATCACCGAGGTATTCGGTTGGACGGAGGCGGACCTTCTTCTGGGATCACAGCAGAAAACCCTCTTTGACGATGACTTCATACCCTTAAGGCCGAAAAAGGAGGGGCCTGAGGACGTCAAAAAGAGTACGGACGAAAAAATACAAAAGAAAAAATCCAAGACCGTCTCCTTGGATCAATTCTTTTGACGCCATGTGCAGTTGGATGAATTGATACGGAAAACCCATACTGTACGACGCCTGCCATCAGATATAGCCAGTAAGTCATTCGTCGACAAAAAGGATGACGAGTTGGATGCATATCCATCTACATCGGCACGACATTGTAGTATCCAGTACACCTAATCCCATCAATCCATGGAATAATTATTTAATCCAACTAAATTAGAAGCCCTCAGCAGATGAGGAGGAGAGTATTCGTCATATGACGAACGCTGTTGCGCAGGACAGGCGAATGTAACCCTTGGTTACGAACTTTCTTCTGATTAACAATGCTGTATCCCCCTAATTACGACACCTGAAAAATGGAAAGTGCCAATGTCTATCCCTGACATTCCGGCCGGCGCGACCTCGTCTGCTACATTCTATAATAGCAGGTTTAAATACGAATTTCACATCTGCGGAACCTACGGAGCACATATGTTCCGCGGAAATGTACCCGCAAGGGCGAATCCGAAAAGGTGATTGAAATGGCAGATGAATCTACCGAGAAGAAGGTTCCTCAGGGAAAGAGCATGTACAAGTACATCTCCGAGGCCTGGGCAAACAGTTCCGAGACCTATGTGAAAGCCCTCAACCAGGAGAGGAAGATCCAGTGGAGAAAAGAAGAGAACTTCCTCCGCATCGAGAAGCCCACCAGGCTCGACAGGGCAAGGGCCCTCGGCTACAAGGCCAAGCAGGGATACGTCCTCGTCAGGGCAAAGGTCAGGAAGGGTGCCTTCAAGAAGAGACAGATCAAGTCCGGAAGGAGGGCCAAGAGGAAGGGAGAGGAGCAGCTCATCGTCAGCAAATCCCTCCAGAGCATCGCCGAAGAGAGGACCCAGAAGAGATACCAGAACCTCGAGGTTCTGAACAGCTACTGGGTCGGAGCAGATGGACAGCACGAGTGGTACGAGGTCATCCTCGTGGACCCCGCATGCCCTGTCATCCAGCACGATCCCAAGATCAACTGGATCTGCAACAACAAGCACAAGAACCGTGTCTACCGCGGTCTGACCTCTTCCGGAAAGAAGGGACGCGGACTCAGGAACAAGGGACACGGTGCCGAGAAGGTCAGGCCTTCCGGTGCTGCTAACGGCAACAGGAACAACTGAAGTCAACTCCCGCCTTAACCGGCGGTTCCTTAAACACATTAACCTGCCTGGAAACGGGCAGGTGCTTTTCTACACACATATAATCAGTCCGTCCTCCGACGGGTTTAATACGCTCCGGCAGATGGCAGACCATGAGCCGCCTGACGGATGCCATCAAACTCAGCACAAGACCTGTAGCAATCTATCGTACGGATTCGATCCCTGCGGATGCGTCAGTTCCTTCTGCACACTGCAGCATACCGTCTCTCCTGATGAAATGTGCCCGGACGGGCGTCAAATGCGCCGCGGATAAGGAGCATGTCTACTGTCACGGAGCACTCAGCGGATTCGGATTCGGAGGTATCCCCGACAGGGAGCGGTCCGCATGCAATCTGTCCGTACTCCCGGAGGGATCCGACTCCAAACACGGCGGAAAAGCCCACTTCATGTGCCCCGATATCGCCAGAATGCAACTGGATGGGATAAAGGACTACGGGGACGGAAACGACGCCATAGTGTTCCAGGACCTCGGAGAGGCGATGGCGGAGGGAAGGGACATAGAAGTCGTCGTGTTCATCGCGGATCCGACGAGGATATCCGCATTGGCCCTTTTGGCAGGATTCGATAAGAAGACTCCCGGGGCCGCCATGATCGCCCCATACGGACACGCCTGTCAGCAGGTCTATGCCATACCGAGGGCGGAAGGTGAATCCGACGACCCCCATGCGGTCCTCGGAATGACCGACCTGTACGCCAGGAGGTTCATCGACCATGACAAGTTCACTTTCTCCGTCCCATACAAACTGTATCTCAGGATGGAACAGAATGTGGACAGGTCATTTCTCGGAAAAGACAGCTGGCCGGACACGCTCGGGAAGTGTATCTGACCTGCATATGATGTGTAAAATATTTTTTGTCGTTTAAATGAGTCCGAGGAGCTATCATGTGGCCCCATGGATTCATGCGTGTCTTATCCCGGTTATGCGCTCTATCTCGGGATCCGTCGTACAGAGGTCGTCCAAAGACAGCTCGTGTACATCGTCGTGTCCGGAGATGCGGGTGAAGGAACGGAGCTCCTCGGCAGTCACATTGAGATAGTTGGCGACCCTCTGCGCCCCGACGTCTATATCCAGCCTCTTCTCCAGTTCCGGATCCTGAGTGGCGATGCCCATCGGGCACATGCCGCTGTTGCAGGCCCTGTACCTCTGGCATCCGAGGGCTATGAGTGCCGACGAGGCGACGGCCACGGCGTCCGCACCCATGGCTATGGCCTTCACGAAATCCTTGCTGGTGCGAAGACCGCCGGTTATGACGAGCTCCTGTTTCATACCGTGCTCATCCATGTACTTCCTGGCACGGGAGAGGGCATATACGGTAGGTACAGAGGAGGCATCCTTCAGATACTTGGGGGAAGAACCGGTGGCTCCGCCCCTCCCATCAATGGTTATGAAATCACAACCGGATTTGGATATGAACTCCAGATCCTCCTCGATGTGGCCGGCCGCGATTTTCACTCCTACAGGCTTCCCTCCGCTCCTCTTGCGGAGCATCGAGACCATCTCCTTGAGGTCCTTGGGGGATCCGATCTCGGGGAACCTGGAAGGACTGAGGACGTCCTTCCCCTCGGGCTTCTCCCTCATGACAGATATTATATGATTGACCTTCGCACCGGGCAGATGCCCTCCCATACCGGGTTTGGTCCCCTGACCGATCTTGATCTCGACGACGGCACATCTCTCGAAGGTCTCGTCGTACATGCTGTATTTGTTGGGTACGTACTCGAAGATGTAGTTGTCGGATGCGATCATCTCGTCGTAGAGTGCTCCCCCTTCACCGCTGCACATGGCCGTCCCCGCCATGGTGGCCCCTTTCGCAAGGGCGATCTTGGCCCTTCCGGAAAGCGCTCCGAAACTCATATGGGATATGTAGACCGGGGACTCGAGGACCATGGGGTGCTCGGCCTTCTTCCCGATCACGGTACGTATGCTCACGTCGGCACCGTCGTCCTTCGGGGGATGGGCGAGCTGCCCTCCGAGGATCAGTATGTCGTCGAACTTGGGAACGGGCAAGAGGGTGTCCATGGCCTCCCCGACACTCTTCCCCGTGACGGCCATGGCATGGATCTCGTCCATGGGGCCGTCGTCGTGGCGTACAAGCCTGGGATCGTATCCTATGTCCGATACGTCGGCGACCGAGGAAGGCCCTTCCTCCGCAAGGCCGGATTCGGTGACGGGCGCCTCTGCCCCCATCAGGACGAATGCGCTCTTGGGGGAACGACACAGGGGACATACCCAGTCATCGGGAAGGTCCTCGAACCTCACCCCTTCCCTCTCTTCATCGTAGATCTCTCCGCATATCGTGCAGACGTACTTTGCCATACGGGTGCGAATACCTACGGGTTTAAAATAAAACGCCAGAGCCGTTCGGCACCGGCATCCAGTTACAACAAAACCTGAGTACTGGCACATATCAGACGGACCTGGAGGGAGATGCCTCGGCCTCTGCACGTATGGCGGCGACCCTCTCGGCCACATCCTCGTCGGTCATCCCCACCGTGGGGAAGTAGACCGGCAGATCGTACTCGGATTGGTCGAATCCCTCGATGTCGTCGACAGAATATCCTTTGACGAACCCCAGGGTCCTGTCGGGTATCTTTCCGTCCTCGATGGTCCTGAGATGAGGGTCGTATTCGGACAGGATATCCAGGCAATAGTCCCCGTCCACGAACACCTTGCATCCCCTCTTCATCATAAGCCAGGCGGACAGAAGTCCCCGGTCGTCCCTGACCTCCGCCACCACTCTGCCCTGCGTACCGAGGGGCAGTCCCGCATGACTGTATATGTATTCCTGGAAATAGTAGGTCTGCTTGGGCCTGACCTCCACCCAGAACGTAATGTCCGGAGCGGAGAGGTTCACGTGCGGATCCTTATCGAGGTTGGCGTTCCATATGGCGTCACCGACCATTCTGGCTATATCCATGGACGTGAACGGCTGACTTCCTTCGCGCCTCGCCTTGACGGCATACGTCTTCCCTTTGACCATACGCGACTTGGAATACTCGGCAAGGGCGGAACATATGCTTTCCGCATCCGAAGGGCATGTCTCCGCTATGGATATGGATGCCACACCGAATACTTTCCTCACGGAACGGATCGCCTTGTCCAGGTCGGATGTCTCGATGTAGAAGCGTGCCTCCCCTTTGGTGACGAGCGCCTCCACCATGTCGTGCTCAAGCATCTGCATGAGGTTGTCCTTCATGCGGTTCTCCCATCTGATCCTGACGGCCGTCCCCTTAAGTCCAATCTCCGAATACCTGATCAACAAGACTGCCATTGCGCTCAACCCGACCGATGGTTCACCATAGTTAACTGAATCTATAATGATTACCTTCCCCCAGTGCCGGACGCTTTTTAATATATCGCATACCGGACGTCACTTTTATTAGCGGTACCCGCATGGACGGGACGATGGAACCGTTCCTTCTGCTCACGCTGCTCCTGATCGCGGTCGGTGCAGGCGTCATTGGCGCCCTTTTCGGACTTGGAGGGGGCATCATATTCATCCCCGTCCTGACCATACTCTACGGCCTGGACGCGACATCGGCGGCGGCCGCCAGCCTGGTCGGCATCGTGGCCACCTCCACCGGTTCCGCATCCGGGTATGTGAGGAAGGGTGTTTCCAACATCCGCCTCGGTATGATGATGGAGATTACCACGTGCACAGGGGCGATAATCGGAGCGGCCGTCGCCATCTATCTGGATAATACGGTCCTGCTGGTGATATTCTCCTGCGTCATGCTGTACAGCGGATTCAAGATGGCCGTATCGCCGGAAAAACTGACGGTGGAACATGAGGAAGGCGACCCCATGACCTTCGAATACGAAGACCCGACGGCGGATCCCCCGAGACAGAAGTATACCGTGAAGAACGTGAAGAGCGGGATGGCGCTCTGCACGGTGGCGGGAGCTGTATCATCCATGACCGGTGTCGGCGGAGGGGCCATAAAGGTCCCCCTGATGAATATCCACATGCATGTCCCGGTAAAGGTGGCCAGCGCCACCAGCAGCTACATGATTGGAATAACGGCATTCTCCGGGGCGGTCATCTACTTCATACACGGCGACATACTCCTGGACGTCGCAGCGGCCGTGGCCGTCGGAGCCTATGTCGGAGCGCTCATCGGAACGAGGATCGCATCCAAGGTGAACGCGAAATCCCTGAAGAGATACATGTCGGTCGTGTTCTTCGCCATAGCCGCCATAATGTTCTGCGAGGCCGGAGGGATACTTTGAGCAACATGAACAGGCAGACCTCGGCCGTCCTCAGGGCCGGCACCGTCCTCGGCATCGGAATAATAGCCATAGGGCTCCTCCTTACGTCGTTCGACATATCGGAGGACATCCTCACGACCGGGATAGGTATCCTCATATTCACACCCGTGGCAGGTGTGGCGGTGTCTACCAAATGCCTCTGGCAGGAGGGGGACAGGAAGTGGACGGGTGTCGCCCTGATCCTTATAGCGGCCATAACTGTCGGGATGATCCTCTCGTTCGTAGGGCTTTAAAAAAAGATCTGGCACATCGACGGGGAGGATTCTCCCTCTTTCCGGATCTCCAATCCCTTATGGCATCCAACCTGCGCCTGTAGAACCGTTCGTCGCCCTTCGGACCCGGCTCATAATAGCGTCTGTCCTTCAGGGAATCGGGAAGGCACTGCATCTTCGTCATCTTCTCATCCGCATCCTCCGCATACTGATACCCTTTCCCGTAATCCAGCTGCTTCATGAGCTTGGTGGGTGCGTTGCGGATCTGCATCGGGACAGGTTCCGCAGGATTGTGGTGGACGTCCCAGAAGGCACGTCCCAACGCCATCGGGACACCGTTGGTCCTAGGGGCGAGGGACATGCATATCGCCGTCTCTGCCAATATTGTCCGGCATTCATGCTCTCCGAGCTCCTGACACGCATAGTAACAGGAAGTGGCCATGCGGAGGGCGGTGTTATCGGCGAGACCTACCGTCTCCGCGGCCGCCTCTATCAACCTCCTGGCTATATAGCACGGATCCTCACCGCCGTCAAGCATCCTGGCCAGCCAATAGAGGGCGGCATCCGGGTCCGAATTCCTCATCCCCTCGTGGAAGGCCGCGATTATGTTGTAATGCTCCTCCCCGTGTTTGTCATAGAGTACGGAGCGGCGACCCATGTTCCCGTCGAGAATGTCCTCCGGGACCTCCGTGACACCATCCGCCTCGGGAGAGAACTCCACCGCCGCTTCCAAAGTGTTGAGGGCCGTCCTCGCATCCCCGTTGGCGTATTCGGCGATAGTGTGCAATACACCATCTGGCACATGTACGTTCTTTCCCGGGAAACCCTTATCCGCGGCCCTTTTGAGAAGATCCACGAGGTCGTCCGTATCCAATCCGCCGAGGACGAACACCTTGCATCTCGACAGGAGGGCGGAGTTCAACTCGAAGGAAGGGTTCTCCGTCGTCGCTCCGATGAGGGTCACCGTACCCTTCTCCACATATGGCAGGAATGCATCCTGCTGGGTCTTATTGAAACGATGGATCTCGTCCACGAACAGGATGGTCCGTCTCCCCTTGCGCCTCCTGACCTCGGCCTCCGCCATGATGTTCTTGATGTCGGCCATACCTCCGGTCACGGCGGAGAAATCGACGAATTCTGCGGCCGTATGCTTCGCGATTATGGATGCGAGGGTGGTTTTTCCGACCCCCGGGGGCCCCCATAGGATCATGGAGGCCACCCTGTCCTGCTCGATCATATTGCGGATTATCTTCCCCCGACCTACGAGATGCCGCTGGCCTACGAAACCGTCCAGATCCTGCGGGCGCATCCTGTCGGCCAATGGCGAGACGCCTGCATGGACTTCGTCTGTGAATAACGATGTCTGGGTCATGTATCACTCTGGAGGGTCTTCCCGCCTTCCTGCCTTCCAATCGCGTATCGCTTCGAGCCTCTTGCGATAGAACGCCTCGTTCCCGCGGTCCCCGGGGGTGTAGTATATCGCATCCTTGAGGGAATCGGGAAGGCATTGCATCTTCGTGATCTTCTCCTCCGTACCCTCCGGGTATTCGTAACCCTTGCCGTACCCCAGCTGCTCCATGAGCTTGGTCTCCGCATTGCGAAGCTGCATAGGGACCGGCTCCGCAGGCCTGTTCCTTACATCTGACAGGGCCCTGTCTATAGCGACGGCTACGGAATTGGACCTTGGTGCCAGAGACAGATATATCACCGTCTGCGCAAGGGCGTAACGGCATTCGGGCATGCCCATGTTCTTACATGCGAAGAATGCGGACGTGGCCATGAGCATGGCGTTGGGGTCCGCCATCCCTACATCGTCCCCGGAGAACTCTATCAATCTCCTGGCTATATAGCACGGATCCTCCCCGCCGTCAAGCATCCTGGCCAACCAGTAGACGGCCGCATCCGGGTCGGAGTTCCTCATGGACTTGTGAAGGGCCGAGATGATGTTGTAATGCTCCTCCCCGCTTTTGTCATATAGAAGGGACTTCCGGCTGATGCAATCTGCGACCGCATCCTTGGTCACCGTGACATGTCCGTCTGCGGAAGGACTGTCGGCGACGGCGGCCTCCAAGGTATTGAGTGCGGTCCTCGCGTCCCCGTTGGCGTATTCCGAGATTATACGGAGGATGTCGTCGTCCGCCGACACCTCCAGATCGGGGAATCCCTTCTCGGCGGCCCTTCTGAGAAGTCCGAAGATATCCTCGGACGACAGAGGCTGAAGAACGAACACCTTGCATCTCGACAGGAGGGCGGAGTTGACTTCGAAGGACGGATTCTCCGTCGTGGCCCCGATGAGGGTTATGCTGCCTTTCTCCACATAAGGGAGGAATGCGTCCTGCTGGGCCTTGTTGAAGCGATGGATCTCGTCAACGAAGAGCACCGTCCTCCTTCCGGACTGCCTTCTCTTCTCGGCGGAGGACATGATCTCCTTGACCTCCTTGGTCCCTCCCGTCACTGCAGAGAAGCTGACGAACTCCGCCTTGGTGCGATTGGCTATTATGCCGGCCAACGTGGTCTTGCCTACCCCCGGGGGCCCCCAGAATATCATCGATGGGACCTTGTCCTGCTCGATCATGTTGCGAAGGATCCTGCCTTCTCCCAGGAGGTGCCCCTGACCGACGAACTCGTCGAGATCGCGAGGCCTCATACGGCCTGCCAACGGCATTATCCCTTCCGACTTCCCGGTCTTCGGTACGTCCCCGAAAAGAGTGGTCTGCGCCATCTCAATGCTCCGTCCGTTCCATGGAGGTCATCATATTGAACATTAACGTCACAGGAAAATACAGATGCCGGCATCGGACAGATACAACAATGTCATGCTGGCACATCCGATTTCATAAATCCTGATACTGTGGACAGAACACGCAAGGAAGAATCAGAGTAGATACAAGTGGTGCAGAGGGCGGGATTTGGACCCGTGGACCGCTAGGGATTAGGCCCTGAACCTAACGTCGTTGGCCAGGCTTGACTACCTCTGCAGCGAGGACGCTTATCCCGTTTTACTATAAAAACCGAGTGGTAAAAATGATTGTAAAGGATTTAAAGAGGATGAAATCCGAAAGAACTTCAATCCTTCATTATCTTCATCCAGCCACCAGACTCGTAGATCGCGAGTTTCCTCTCGGCGAGGATCTCCTCGAACTCATCCCATGTGATGACGTCGAGCCTGTTGTTGGTTCCCTTGGTGAACTGGACCCCGGACGTTCCCTTGACCTTTCCGGGCTTGAGCCCCTTGATCTTGGCGATGTTCTTCGCCTTCTCGAACGCAATTTTCTGCATTGCCATGCGTATCCCACTTGCCGGAACCCCGGCCAAAAACATAATCCAAATCGTTTATATTTAAGATTTATTGCTGGCACATATTTTTCTGTTTCAAAATAATAGATAACTGGCACATTTTGTCGTAAAAAATTACAGTCTGGGGTTTCCCATGCGGTTGAAAAAACGGACCGAGGCGTAACCCATCCATCTCTTTCAATTGATAAGTCATATAAATGTAAACTTGATACGGGTCTCCCCTCCATCCAGGATATCGGGCACATCCATCATTTTCCCACATACGACTCCGATATCGATGTATGGCCTCATCCACTGGTCCGCTACAGCCGAAAAACCTTAAATCAAACCACCCATGGATGTATCATGGAAGGCGGAGAGAGCGGATACCATACCGCATTGAACGGAACCGACATGACTCCGGAGAAGGCTCAGACCATCGGACTCCGTCTGGGTTCTGTTTTCAAGACCATAGCGGTCGGCATGGACACATCTCCAAGCAGCCCCATGATACGCAACTCCCTCGAATCCGGGATAACCGCCGCCGGCGCACATGTGATTGATGCGGGGATAACCGCCACCCCCGTCATATGCTGTGCATACGGCGGCATGTGCGATTGCATAGTCTGCATAGGGAGCCCGGACAGTTATGGAACCGTCAGCGGCATCACCGCATATTATCCCGACGGATCGCGCATCTCCGCAGAATCGATGAGGGAGATCATGGACGGTGCGGATTCGAACCTCCCGTCATACGACGGCATCGGGCAGATCACCGTCGACGATTCCGCCAATGAGACATACATCCATGGACTGACGGAGGAGGGGTTGAAAAGCGGCGGATTCGCCATTCTGGACTGCGGATGCGGAAGCACCTCCCTCTGCGCACCCCGCGCCCTCTCCGAGACGGGAGCGGACATAATCAGTCTCAACGCACACATAGGTGAGAAAAGACCTCCCCGCTCCCCCGGGATCGGCAAAGCGGACCTCGCCAACATATCCGACTTCGTCAACGCGAGTACCGGAAGCATAGGATTGGCCTACAACGGTGACGGCACAAAGATGGCCCTGATGGACGAAAGCGGGAAATTCGTCACGGGAGAAAGACTGCTGGCACTTATGCTCAGATATATCCGCCCGAGGGTGGCGGTGATACCGTTCGGATCGCCCGAGGTGGTCGAGGATGCGTTCTGGGCACCTGCCCTCGACTACGACAGGGAGCCGGGGGAGGAGGAGAACAGAAGGGTCATCAGGGTGGATAACTCGCTGGAGGCCGTGACGACCGCCGTCAAGGACAACAACGCCGATTTCGCAGGCATGACCGACGGAACGTTCATCTTCCCCAAGAGATCCCTTTGTCCGGATGCGGTCTACGCCTCGGCCATCATATCCTGCCTTGCGGGACAGAGGAGCATAAGGAACATCCTCGAAGAACTCCCGTCATACTACAACATGAGTGCCAAGGTGAAGTTCTCCGGTAACCTCGAGATGTTCGGTCGGAGGTTCATAGAGAAGATCACGGACTACGACATAAGGGAGATCTCCATCGGCGACGGATGGAAAGTCGTCATGAAGAACGGGATATACTTCATCAATCAGGATTCCGACGACCCTAAGTCCCTCAGGATAAATGCGGAATCCCAAGACAAGGTCTACCTGGTGTCGATGCTCGACCAGGCGACCGACATAATAAAGTCGTGCGAGTGATCAGACATCCGCCACGGTGCCGTCCGCATAGAGTATATCCAGATGGATCGGTTCCCCTGCGGAATTGTATGCCCTCCAGCTGTGCCGGTCATAGGGCTGGCAGGTGATGAAATGGATCCCGCCCATACTCCCGAAGACGTCCTTGTCGTCGTCGGAGGCCTCGTTGGAATACCCGGGATGGGAATGGGCCGACCCGCTCCTGTGGAAATCTACCGGATCCATCCAATCGAATATCACACTGTGCGAATCCCCGAATATCGTCCCCGGAAGCATCACCAATTCATCTATGACCCCATCATGTTCCCGATGGAGGCATATGAACTCGTCGGGGTAGGTGGATTTCGCCGACTCGTTGAGGGAGTCGATGAAATCGATACTCACGCCCCTTATCCTGTTCATATCGCATTCACCAGTTTGTTCCTGACACGGGAGTAGAAATCCTGACGGAACGTGATGAACCTAGCTTTCTCGGCGGATCTCACGAAATCCACCTTCGCCCCGCCCTCTATGGGGTGCTCGGCCTGACCGTCGATAACCAGGAGACATCCCTTGTCCAGAACGCATTCCACCGTCACTTTGGAATCGGACGGCACGACGAACGGTCTCGAGGCGAACTTATAGGCGGCCATCGGTACGATGACAAATGCGTTGACCTTCGGATCTATGAGGGGGGCGCCGAGACTCATGGCATATCCGGTGGAACCGGTGGATGTGGAGACGATTATGCCGTCCGCCCTCACCTCCGTGGCGAGCTTGTCGTCCACATATACCTTGAACTGACGGATCTTGGCGACGGAATCCGTATGGACCACCGCCTCGTTGACGGCCGTCTCATACATCTCCCCCTCGGAAGAGGAATCGAGCTTGAACCGTTCGTCGACTGTGTATTCCCCTCTGCGGAGTCTCGCCATCCCTTCCTCGATGTCGTCGACACTGATCTCGGCAAGGAAACCGACACCTCCGGCATTGATACCGACCACGGGGGCGCTGTTGTTCATCAGAGTGCGGAGGATGGTCCCATCCCCTCCGATCGTCACCATGATGTCCACCCACATGTCGCAGATCTCCATACCCGGCTTTCCGAGGATGTTCCCTGCAGATTTGTCAAAAATTATTTTCTCTCCTTCGAGAGCACTGACTACCCTTTCCGCATACTCCCTCACATTGGGGACGTTCGGATTGGCCACCAGACCGAACACCGGACCGTCGCCCATGCTTTTGGCACGTCTTTTCATGACGAAATCGAACAGGGCCGGATCCGCACATGCGAGGAAGTTCGACCTGGATTCCAGGTTGAACGGCATATCCATCTCCTCCCCCTTCAGATCGTATATATGGCCGCCCGCCTCCATGAGAAGGAGATAGCTGGCTGCGATATCCACCACCCTGATGGCGCGCGCATACCTCTCGGAGTTCATGTAGAACCCGTCCGCCTGACCTTCCGCGACCAGTTCCATCTCCAACGAGGCGCAGCCGTAGGAACGGGACGACTTGACCCGCTTGGCCAACTCGAACGCCGACGGGTCCGCGCCGTTGCCCAGATAGATCATCATGAAGAGGTCCCTCTCATCGAGTTTCCGGACATGCATCCTCCTGCCGTCCTTGTAGGCCCCCTTCCCTTTCTCGGCCCACATGGACTCGCCGGTCATGACGTTGCGAAGATACGCGTAACGGACGTCCGAAAGACGGCTCTTCCCGACGGCCATGGATACGGTGTACATGGGAACCCCTGCGATGGCGTTGGACGTACCATCTATGGGATCCAACACGAGGGTGTCCTCGAACCCGTTGTCCACATATCCTATCTCCTCGCTGAGGACGTTCAGGGGGACGTTGTTCCGGACGATGTAGTCGAGGACCGTGTTCTCCGCGACTTTATCCACTTCCGAGGTGGGGGTCCCGTCCGCCCCCATCTCTATGTCCTTACCCAATTCCGGACCAGGGATCAGACCGACGGCCTTCACGACCGCATCGGCGATATCCCGGAGGATGTCCAACATATCCATCATACCACGACTACCGTGCCGGTGACTTTTAAGGTTGTCCATGCTCCCTTGTTTTTATACCTCCCATGCATCGGAGGACCCATGCAGCCCCTGGAATTCTCGAACGGCACGGTATTCTCCGAAGGAAGGCACATCTACACCATATCCACGGCCCCCGGACACCGCGTGTACGGGGAGAGGACGCCCGTGGTCGACGGAAAGGAGTACAGGGAATGGAACCCCAACAGGAGCAAACTCGCCGCATACATAGCGAACGGGGGGAAGGTCCTGCCCATAGGGAAATGCAGCAACGTCCTCTACCTGGGGGCGTCCAGCGGTACCACGCCCTCCCACGTGTCGGACATGGCATCCGAAGGGAAGGTGTACTGTGTGGAGTTCGCCCCGAGGATGTTCAGGGAGCTGGTGGGGAACTGCTCCCCCAGACCGAACATGATGCCTATCCTCGCAGATGCCACCAAACCATTGGAGTACCAGTTCGTCGTAGGTTCCGCCGACGTGGTCTATGAGGACGTGGCCCAGAAGAACCAGGCGGACATCCTCGCCGACAACATGGAGGTATTCGGGGCGAGATACGGCATGGTCGCGGTCAAGGCCCGCTCCGAAGATGTCGCGGAAGCACCCAAAGCCGTCTTCAGACGGGCCGAGGAGAGACTGAAGGAAAGGGGGATGAGGATATTGGACGCCCGCAGCCTGGAACCGTTCGAGGACTCCCACGAGATGATAGTGGTGGAAAAGGCATGAACGGGGATACCGACGATACGATATACACCATCGCATTCAAGGACGGACTCTTCCTGATGGTGTGGAACCCTAAGAGAAAAGGGTGGGAGATGCCCGGAGGACATGTGAAGACGGGGGAGACCCGCATCGAAGGGGCGAAGAGGGAGTTCGAAGAGGAATCCGGCTGGACCGTGGACATCAAAGAGGTCCGCGACCTCGGTCATTGCCGCGTATGTGCAGGCATCCTCGGAGACCGCATATCCGCCGACCACGAGATGACCGTAAGGCTGTTTGCAGAACTGCCGGACGAGCTCTCGTTCCCACGCGACGAATACATGGACACCGTACCTTGGGCCAAAGGCGTGATCGGCGACGCCGACGTCTCATAATAATATAAATTAATAACAAATTATTTGTTATAATATCTTTTAAATACTGTGTCCCGATAAGGAGACTAAGCCTCGCCGCCAAGATGAGTGATTCATTATGGCAAGAATGCATACTAGAAGAAAGGGAAAGGCTTGCTCCAAGCGCCCCATGATCACCGAGAACCCCGACTGGGTACCTCTTAAAGCCACCGAAATAGAGGACCTTGTAGAGAAGTTCGCAAAGGACGGAGTCACTCCGGCCATGATCGGAATGATCCTCAGGGACCAGTACGCCGTACCCAACGTAAAGCTCGCTACGGGCAAGACCGTCACCGAGATCATGGCAGACAGGAACGTCAAGGGAGAGCTTCCCGACGACCTCACCAACCTCATGGTCCGTGCGATCAACCTGAACAACCACATCAAGCAGAACCCCAAGGATGTTGCAAACAAGAGGGGTCTCGCTCTGATCGAGGCGAAGATCAGGAGGCTCGAGCGCTACTACAAGGAGACCGGTGTCCTTCCCAAGACGTGGAAGTACTCTCTCGCTAACGCAGAACTGATGCTTAAGTGAGCTCCATGGTCGATTCCGACCTTCCATCAAAACTACTTTCCATTCTTTCAAAAGCCGCGGACATCGTCCGCGGTCACAATTTTATCCAAGTCTATTCCCATTACGACGCCGACGGCATAACGGCCGCATCCATCGTCGGAAAGGCCCTCCATCGTGCAGGAAAGGAGTACAGGATCACCATATTCCCGACCCTGATAGACGAATTCATGCAGGTCATCGAGAGCACTCCGTCGGAATGCGTCATCGTAACGGACCTAGGTGCATCGTACATAGACCGTTTCGAAAAGATGACCTGCGACGTCATCGTCCTCGACCACCACACACTCAGAGGGGATTCGGAGAAGGTTTGTTACGCCAACCCCCACATGTTCGGAGTCGACGGGATGACATCAGGATGCGGTGCGACCATGGCATTCCTCTTCGCCATTGCGATGGACGAGAGAAACTGGGACCTGGCACCTCTCGCCATGGCGGGAATAGCCGGAGACCGGCAGCACCTCAACGGCATGAGCGGATTCAACACCCTCGTCTTCGAAGGGGCCGTCGACAGAGGACTTGTAAAACCGATGTCGGGATCGCTCATCCCCGTTGGAAGGCTGTATGACGAACTGCTCATCTCCACGGACCCGTATATCCGCGGGATCAGCGGAAACAGGGAAGGGATATCCAGACTCCTCAAAGATGCGGGCATTCCGGAGGACAGGGACTATGTGGACCTGACCGAGGAGGAGAGCATCAGACTGTCTTCCCTGATCGCCATAAGACTCATCCAGCAAGGCGTATCGCGTGAAAAACTGGAGGAACTGGCCAGGACCAAATACTATCTCCCGGGGTGGAACACCGATGCGGAGAGTCTCTCGTCCTTCCTGAACTCCTGCGGACGCCAGAACATGCCGTCGGTAGGAATAGGTGCAGGGATGGGGGACCCCGACTGTCTGAAACAGGCCAAGGAACTCGATAACACTTCCCGGAAACAGCTCATGGAGGGGATCAAAGTCCTTGATAATGGCGAGAGCATCATCCAGATGGAGAACATCCAGTGGTTCGACAGTTCATCCACGGGATTCACCGGAATGCTCTGCGGCACCGTCATGAGTTACATAGGGGACCCCGACAAACCCACCATCGGCATAAATGCATCCGACGAGAACGCCAACGTATCGTCCAGAGGCACATTCTCCCAACTGGCAAAAGGTATCGACCTCGCCGAAGCGATGAAAGAAGGATGTGCGTCCGTCGGAGGGGAGGGAGGAGGACATAAGATAGCGGCCGGAGGGTCCTTCAAGTCCGAGAAGAGAGCCGAGTTCCTGAAAAACGTAGACGCCATAGTAGGCAGGCAGAAGCAGGGGAAGTCTGCCTCCTAATAGTAAATATTATTTTACTTACGCCAAGTAACAGAGACCTCATCCGTTCTGAATCTCTGCCTGACCTCTGTGTCCCCCACATCCATCCTCACACCGGACGAGTACATGAGGTTCCCGAGCCAAGCGATCATGGCGCCGTTGTCCCTGCAGAACTGACGGTCGGGAACGAACATCCTTCCGCCCCTTTCCTTCGCCATCTCGCCCACCATCTCCCTGAGGCGGCCATTCTGCGCTACACCGCCCCCTAAGAGCACTTCGGACTTACCCACATGGGCCATGGCCCTTTCCGTGACCTCCGTGAGCATCGAGAAGGCGGTCTCCTGAACGGAGAAACATATGTCCTCCAAACGGCAACCCTTTTCCTTGTACGCCATGGCCGCGGTCAGAATCCCGGAGAAGGCTATGTCCATGCCTTTGACGGAATACGGAAGATCCAGCAACTTATCCCCGTCTAAAGCCAGCTTCTCGATGGTCGGACCGGCATAGAATCCGAGACCGAGGTCACGGCCCAACTTGTCCAGCATATTGCCTATTCCGACATCCTGGGTCTCTCCGAATATCCTATACCTGCTGTCGGAATACGCTATGACCTGTGTGTTCCCGCCGGATGCATATAGGAGGCACGGATCTGTGCACCCGGTCATCGCATTACCGATCTCTATGTGGGAGATGCAATGGTTGACGCCGATTATCGGAACATCCAGGGAAAGCGCGAGAGCGCGGGCGGCGGTCCCTGCCACACGGAGACAAGGGCCGAGGCCGGGACCCATGGAGAATGCGACGAGGCCTACATCCTTCAACGATATCCCTGCATCGGAAACGGCCTTCTCTATATCCCCCGCCACCACCTCGGCATGGTGGTTGGCCGCCTCCCTGGGGTGAAGACCTCCCTGAGGAGGTCTATACATGTCGATCACGTTGGAGAGGACCTTCCTCTCCGAATCGACCACGCCTACCCCCAAAGTATGGGCCGTTCCCTCGATACCGAGCGTTATCATCGGACCGCTGACATCCTAGGTCATAATAAACCCTTGTGATTGGGATGCCCTGCGCTGGCCACCCTTTATAAAGGACCCATAAAGTATAATAATGACCAGTTGTTACGGAGGAATACTGGGCTCGTGGTCTAGGGGTTATGACGTCACATTGACATTGTGAAGGTCGCCAGTTCAAATCTGGCCGGGCCCACCATCCTTGCAATCCGCAGGGATTTTTGCCACAATCTATGGTTTTGAGATGTTTATTACGATCCTCGACGGAGTATTCGACCGGATACGATGATCGGCGATCGCTCGGTAGGAAGACATGTTTCCAAATCCACATGCCTACACCATCCCATAAGAAAACAATGATTGGCCACCCGGGCGATGACCCGGGCGACCTCGTTCAGAGATCGGAGTTCAGCTATACTACCCAACAGGATATGCGTTTGCCTTTCTCCGTGAGCCGGACCATCTTCCTAAAGGGTCTCTGATTCTCACGCACCTCTTGGACCAATCCCTCCTCCACAAGATGGTCTACTCTCTTCTTCACCGTGTCTGAAGAACTGGCAACGATGTTGGTGAGATCCGTCTTCTGTATCGGGCCGTTCCTAAGGACATACAATATCGTCAGAGTGTACTTCTCATCCAATTTCATAAGAGGTATGTCCAAATGTCTTCTACGCTCATCAGTATTGTCGAGGTTCAACTCGGGCATACCGATTGAAATCTAATTTATGCAATTATATTTATCATCCCGATTTTCGATAATCGGGATGCATGAAACCGGGTCCACCGGTATGTAAAAACATGATTTTACGGCAATATAGCCAGATTCTCGCTGCGTACGACGTCTTTGTGGGGCATGACCCCATTGAGGGCGGCCTTGGCCGCATCCGAACGCATCCCGCGTATGCGGTTGATCTCCTCGGACCCGTAATCGACCACGCCTCTGGCAATGATGTTGCCCCCGCACACGATATCCACTATGGCCCCCGCCTCGAAGGTCCCCGTGGCATACTTGACCCCCACGGGCAGCAACGAACGATGTGCCAGTATGGCCTTTCCTGCACCGTCGTCCACGAACAGGGAACCGTTGGGACAGGCCGCCTTTATCCATCTCCTCTTCTTCGATATGACGTTGTCCGAAAGGAACACCGTTCCGATGTCCTCTCCGCCGACGGTCCTGAGGATTATATCCGGCTCGGCACTGCTGGCGATTATCATCCTGCAGCCTGCGTCGTTGCATATCTTGGCCGCATTGAGTTTCGTCCTCATGCCCCCGGTACCCATCTTGGTCCCGGGTCCCCCTGCGACTTTTATTATATCCTCGCTAAGACCGTCTACTACGGAGATCAGTTTGGCATCCGGGTTGTCCTTGGGATTGCCGTCGTAGAGCCCAGCGACGTCGGACAATATGACAAGCAGGTCTGCATCCGCCCTGCTGGCTATTACTGCGGACAGAGTGTCGTTGTCTCCGAATACGGCCCCGATCTCCTTGACCGATATGGCATCGTTTTCGTTGAAGATCGGTATCACGCCGTACTTCAGAAGTGTGGATATGGTGTTGTTGAGGTTGAGCACCGTGTCCCTGTCCGAGTAGTCGTCCATCGTGATGAGGATCTGGGCCACGTTGAGTCCGTATCTCTGGAACGCATCGTTCCACTTCTGCATCAGGATACCCTGCCCCACCGAGGCGGCGGCCTGCTTTATGGGGACCTCGTTAGGCTTCGGCCGTGCGTTCATCGCCTTGAGACCTATGCCTATGGCCCCGGAAGACACGATCAGGACCTCCTTCCCCTGGCCCTTGAGATTGCTTATCTGACGGGCGACGCCGTCCATGAAGTCGGAGGACGGTACGGAACCGCCCATGGTTATCGACGAGGTACCTACTTTGATTACCACCCTCTCGACGTCTCCCAGCAGTTCCTTCCTGTCCATGGCACATCACAGCCTGTATTCCGCATCTATATGTCTGTGCGTATACTTCTTCGCATCGGGACCGGAATACTCCTTGACGGTCTGCCCTTTCCCGACAAGGACGTACTTGTAGATCATCAGACCATCCATGCCCATGGGCCCGCGTGCGTGCACCTTGCCCGTGGAGATGCCGACCTCCGCCCCCTTGCCGAAACGGTACCCGTCGGCAAACCTGGTGGATGCGTTTATGAATACGTCGGCGGAATCCACCCTCCTGACGAAATCCCTCTGCCTCTCCTCGTTCTCCGAGATTATGCAATCTGTGTGATGCGAACCGTGGGAGTTGATGAAATCTATCGCCTCGTCGGCGGAATCGACCACTTTTATGGCGATTATGCGGGAATCATACTCGGCATACCAATCGTCATCGGAGGCGTCCTTCACATCGAATCCGAGCATGTGGGGTTTGCATCTCCCATCCACCCTCATCTCCACACCGTTGGCCGCGAACAGGTCGGCCATACGGGGAAGGAAATATCTGGAGACCTTGGAGTTGACCAGGAGCTTCTCTGCCGCATTACAGGCCGCAGGGTACTGTATCTTGGAGTCGAGGGAGACCTTGAACGCAGTATCCATGTCCGCATCGGCATCCACATAAACATGGCATATGCCCGCCGAATGACCCAGCACCGGGATCCTTGTGTTCTCCTGTATGTAACGAACGAACGAATAGGATCCCCTGGGGATCAACAGGTCGATGTAACTGTCCAGTTTCAGTATCTCGGCTATGTCCTCCCTGGTCTCCATGAGGACGAACGCCTTGCCGGGGACTCCGGCCGATACCGCCGCATCCCTTAGGATATCGAAGAGAACCCTGTTGGAGCGTCTCGCCTCGGAACCGCCCTTGAATGCGATGCTGTTACCGCTCTTGAGACACAGGGACATGATCTGGGGGACGACATCCGGACGGGATTCGAATATCACACCTATCATGCCGATTGGGCATCTCACCTGATAAAGGACCAGGTTCTCGTCCAGCTCGGTGGCGGACATGGTCTCCCCCACAGGGTCGGGTAGGGCGGCCACGTCCTTCAGGCTGAACACCATGTCCGAGATCTTGGAGTCGCTGAGTCTGAGCCTGCTTAGGATCTCCGCCGGGACCTTCCCCTCGGAGTCGCGTACGTCCTCCGCATTTGCCTCCAATATAACGGAACGGTTGGCTTCCAGAGCCTCCGCCATGGCATTCAACGCAGAGTTCTTGACGCCCGTGTCCAGGGCGGCCATCTCCAGGGCCGCGGCCTTTGCGTCCCTTATCTCGGATACAGTATCCGTCATGACGGCTCAATCGACCTTTATCATTTAAAACTTGATAGAAAAGAAGGGACTATGAATTATAAATATGGGAAAATGGTTGGTCTGTCCGAGCCGAGATAGCCAAGCCCGGTATGGCGGTGGTCTCGAAAACCACTGGTCCTTGACCTCGGGAGTTCGAATCTCTCTCTCGGCGCCATTCTTACATTCTGGCTACCCTCATGGCGCGGAGGTACGTCCGCACCATTGAGTTCGAATCTCCCACGAAAAACGTAACTTCTTTTACGACTTCTCACGGTATTGTTAATAGGTTTCGTAGAGGTTTTTCGAATCTCGCACCGATTTTGGGCTTTCTTGTGGCGCTACGCGCACGCTCTCGAACCCTTTGGGCATCTGCGAGTCTTCATATTCCTTCGGAGCCTCTCGAAGGTCTTCGCGACTTCCTTCACCGCGACCGCATGTTTGACACGGGCGTAGTGCTGCTCGGTGGTCCTGGTGCTGAGGTGCCCCATGACCACGCTAACGACAGAGATCGGAACCTCCGCGTCAACGAGCCTCTGACCATATGTGCGCCTGCACTTGCGGAGATCCACGTCGATACCGGTCTCCTTCGAGACCTTGTCGGCGTACATCCTCGTGGTGTTGCTAGCAAGGTATCCGTCCGTAGGGACGGTGCCGAGGAACAGCGCCCTGGTGGTCGCACCTATCTCCTTGACGTGCTTCGCCCTCGCTACGAAGTAACGGGTGAGGAACGGGTACGCGTCCGGATGTATCGGTGCTTCCCTCTCCTCTCCGTACTTGCCTTCGCCCTTGGGGTGGAGCACATCGACGGTCCAGGTGCCTTCGTTGATGTGGATATCGTTCACGTTGCAGAACCTGAGCTCCTTGGACCTCAGGCCGGAGCAGATCGCGAAGATGACTGTCGCATACCTGACCATTGTCAGTGATGTCTTTGAGGAGATTCTCCTTGTGCAATTGGGCGAATATGGAATCCAACTGGGATTGGATGTTAGCACAGTAGCAGAACGGTATCCCCTTTGAAATCTCCACCGTTCTGAACTCGCCTGCCCAGTCATAGATGTCCTTGAAGATACAACGATGGATGGTCCTGAGATGCTCCGTATCGAAACATCCTTTGACCGGATCGACATCCAACTGCGTCATGGCCATCATGGTCAGCCGACCTTCAGCAGAAACAAGTTCATCGTAATCGATGATGCCCAAAAGGTTGCGAAGTACATTGGAATCCGGATAACAATAGGTGTCATCCTTCACGTGGAAGTATGGTTCGATAGTCATAATCTGTATTCGGAGATGATCTGACTTATAGCATCATCGAAGGACATCTCGCCTTTGAGACATCTGAGGGCGAGGAGCTTCGTTTCCTCCGGAATGTGGAAACCCTCCGCTTCGACAGAACCGACGTTGCTGTTGATTATGGCCATCTCATCCATGGATTACTGTATACTATGGACCGAATAAAGGTATTGATAGTGGACCTTGGAACCGAATGGCGTATTGACTATTGATCACCATACGTGGAATGCCTGACATATCGCGACGATGACGTTCACACAGGTGAATGCAAGCATCGCCAGAGTGTACCAGTTCATCCTCTTGGCGATAACGGAAGATTCGTCATTCTGCCCTTTCATGAGACCGATGGTCTCCACGAAAGTCGCATTGAGTTTATGGATGTCCTCGTTACAATGACTTGTATACAGGGAATCTAGAGACATCCTGTACGACCTCAAAGAATCGACATACATGCGACTGCTGTCCAAGAAAAGATTGATGAAGTTGGATGCGTAGGACACGAATCCAGATGCTGTCCTGTACTGGTCATGTATCATCAGCTCCAGCTTATCCCTCTTCTGCTGATCGTCGGGAGTCGGAAGTGCAGTGAGCCTGCTGAGCTCTGTATTCATATCCTGGATAGATCTGAACAGAGAATCGGCAATCTCGTACACGGCCTGCAATTCGTCCTTGTCGCCATGATTCAGCGTCAGAAGCTCATCAGGGCCGTTGAGGTCGTTGCCGTTGCGTTCATCGGATGGATGATGCGTATCATCATGCAGACGGCGCTTCATCTCGAAATATATCTCCCTGAGCAGATACCTGATACCATCAGCGTCGATATCGCCTGGATCGGCAACATCCAGAGAGATCATTCCCTTGAAAGATATCCTCATGGACACATCCATATCGACCACCCCGTACTTCGCATGAATGATGATCGGTGTGACGTCATACTCGAACGAAGCAGGGATATCGACATCCAAATGCATGGAATCCGATTCACCGGTATCGTCGCAGAAGATATCCATCGATTGCTCGATACGACTGAGGGGATTGGGGACGGAGACACCCAGTCCCGGATTGAGATGGGGCACCCATCCATAAAAGATCAAAGGGCCGCCCCTTTGGTTTTGCAGATCCTTCCGCCTACGACGGTCGGGGCTCCGACATCGATTCCGGCCAGATCCAAATATAGCAGACCATTATCAGTTGTCTTGATAGTCTCCTTGATGTCGGAAGTAATCCCGCATCTGAGATAGCCCTGATTCTTAAGTTGCTTGATGATTGCCTTACTGTGTTCAGGATTGTAGAGTTTCCCACCCACGTAATATTCGAGTATGGATAGCCTCTGCTGCTCCTTGTCCATAGTAATCATCTCTTTACGGTACCTCACGTCCGCAATCGGACAGTAATCGCACCTACTATAAGAAACCAGGTAGCATTATAAAACTATATCATCGTAAATGACCCGAAAGAATCGTCAACCGGTTCTAGAGCACAACAGGCAATAGCTTGATGAACAGTGCAATTGAAAGGGGCGGATGCCCTCGCCCCATGATGATGCTGTGATGCGTTGCCTTCTTACAGATGGATTCGATTGAGATCGTCGGTCAGATGAACCTTGATATGAACTTCCTGTCCGGGTTGTCGCCATTAATTATGGAATTGTGCCTGTTGAGGTCCTCGAATGGTGTGTCTGTGGGTCTCGGTATGAAGTAATCCGGATGGTCCTTTACGAACTTGATGGCCGCTTCGCGGTTGCATTTAGGGGCCTTGGGGTTGTTGAGGATCCTCTCGATGTAATGCTGATTGTATGCGATGTTTTCATATTCCCTGTCGCCGAACTCCATGACAATGAATGTCTTGCCGACCTGACGGCAACCCAGCAAGATCATCGGCTTCCTGTCGGGATCGTCCTTCCACTCGAGCAACTCGGCATAGATCTTGCGCTCCAATACGTCAGCTATCACAATTCGGATACATTACTATTTTTAAGTGGGGTATTTGCAGTGAAACTACTGCTAAAATGCCTCTTAAAAACAGAAAAGAGAGATGATACATATCGATGGAATGACAGGACGGAAGCCTACGGAGCATTATGCGGATGACCGGCTTCCCATTCCTCGCAAAGCCTTCTTCTGGAATTGGCATCGATGACCTTCGCCTGATTATCGGATCTTCACGGAGTCGGACATATCCATGTGTCCGCATACGTTACGTTTCGGCACCTTCACCATCGTGATCCCGTGCGGCGGCCCATCATCGGCAACCACCTCATGCTCTTTGATGACTGCATATTCCGCCCTTTTGCCATGGACAACATGCTCATCAGGAATCTTATCGGCTCCTCCGAGAGAATATCCCTGATGAACGCAGACACATGTTTTTACCCTGTACCACACATTACGTACAGAGGGAATTGTAAACGATAATAACCACGACTGAAAAGATCCCTGGAAAAGAGTACGAGATAATCGGGATTGCCCAAGGCAACACGATACAGACCAAGAACATCGGCCGCGACATAACCCAGGGGCTCAGATCGATGGCCGGCGGAGAACTGAAGGCATACGTGGAGATGACGTCCAAGGCCCGCGAGCTCGCAACACAGAGGATGATGGAGGATGCGGAGAGACAGGGCGCCGATGCGGTGGTCATGATGAGGTATGAATCGTCCACCGTCGCCGCAGGAGCCGCCGAGATCCTCGCATACGGGACCGCGGTAAAGTTCATCTGAACTGTGCCAGCGTTGAAAACATATTAATCAAACCGCTTACATCGTTTGTTAAGGAAGGCTCAGAAATGGCGAAAGAGGACCAGTATAGGAACCCGCAGGGAGATGAAGGACGCAAGGTCATCGAGGAGATGAACGAGCACCACCGCGAACTCACGTCATGGGGACTGGGACAGATCTCCGCCATCGAAGGCCTCAGACCGAAGAAGATCCTAGATATCGGATGCGGCGGAGGGAACTGCCTCCGTATGCTCACGACACGCTACCCCAATGCGCATGCCGACGGCATAGACATATCCGAGGAGGCCGTCAAAGTCACCCTCGACCGCAATGCGGTATACCACAGCTGGGGGAAGATCGACGCCCAGGTGGCTAGCGTCTCCGATCTTCCTTTCCCCGAGAAGAGCTTCGACCTGGTCACGGCGATTGAGACATACTTCTTCTGGCCGGACCTGGAAAAGGATCTGGCACATGCCGCATCGCGCCTGAAGGAGGGAGGGGTCATGCTGATAGTCTCCGAACAGTATCCCAACGGTAAGAACGACGAGGCCCTGAAAGAGGCATGCCTGAAGTACGGTATGAACATCCTGCCCAACGAAGAGGTCGCGAGCCTCATGGAGAAGGCGGGATTAAAGACCCAGACATTCACGAACGAAGACAAGAACTGGGTCGCTTTCGTCGGTGTCAGGCAGTAAACGAAGTTATAAATGAACGGTATCCGATTAGGTTGGACATGGGATTCTTCTCAAAAAACGATATAAGAATGGAAGAAGACGCATTCATCTTCAAGTCCAAATACTTCAGTTACGAGATTTCCTACACGGACATCAAGGATGTGAAGCTGAGGGACGATATCGACCTGGGCCGTATGATCACCGGCACCAGCGGTGCCCTGTCCCACTACGGGAACTTCAAGAACGATGACTACGGATCGTACGACGTCATCTTCCATGTGACAGCCAAACTGCTCATTGTCCTGGAATTCGGGGAAGAGAAGCACGTCGTGTTCAACATGGGCAACGTCGAGAGCACCAAAGACTTCTATAAGAAACTCAAGGGCAAAGCCAGACTCCTCTGAGACCGGTCTGAGACGAACAGATTCGCGATAAGCTCTAATACTATGGATGGATGTAATATCCATTATGTGTGCCCAATCTGCAGAAGACTATTTTGAAAAGATCGAATCGTTGGCCGAGGATGGAAACGCCGCGGCCCAATGCGGACTGGGAACCATGTACATAAACGGAACCTTCGTGGACAAGGACGAAGACAAGGCCATGGAATGGTTCCTCAGAGCCTCCGGCCAGGGGTCCGCAGAGGCCGCCAGCAAACTCGGGATCGCATATTACTGCGGCATAGGTACCGAAATAGACTACGGCGAAGCATTCAGATGGTTCTCCCTGGCATCCGATCGCGGCCACGGCCCCTCGGACATCTACCTCGCATGGATGTATGCCAACGGCCAGGGGACACAGAGGAATGCGGCCGGTGCGATGCTCCATCTTTTCCGTGCCTTGGAAGCCGCAGACTCCGGAGATGTTTCCACACAGACCCATCTGGGTCAGATCTACATGATGGAGAATGACGTATTCGGCAGGGATGTCGAGAAGGCCTCCTGCTACCTTACCCTGGCCGCCCTGCAGGAGGATCCGGACGCACAATACAGTCTGGGGACCCTTTATGCAGACGGATCCTGGGAGAGACATTCCATACACAAAGCCAGGATGTGGCTGGGAAGAGCCGTCTCCAACGGTTGCAAGGAGGCTGAATATGCCCTTGCGACACTGGGACATGGAACTCCCGCCACACCCCGCCTTTAACGCTGCACCAAGACCCCGTCCCCATATATCTTACAAGGGATCGACGGTCTTCCGCAGAAAGGCATCATATCGCGGAGTCTGTGACCCATCAATATGTTACCTCTGCATTCGGCCTCCCCCCGCTCATCCGGAGTGAGAAGCAGATTCTTCCCGTCGGCACTAAGACGCACCGCATAACGTCCCGTACGGAATAGGGACGAGAACAACCCCTGGGGCGTATCTGTTATCGTCGGACCTTCATCATCCGGCACATCCACACCTTTCGTCACGGGGACGGAGGCCTCCAACCTGTCGGTAAGCTCCTTTATCCTCCTCTCGTATCCCTCGGATGTCTTCTCGTACATATCCCTGTCCACCGCATGGGACTCCATTATCAACGGGACTATCTCGCTCCTGCTGTTCTCCCACAGGGCCTCCGCTATCTCCTTCTTCTGACCCTCCCCCAACTCCATGAAGAACGATGCGTCCACCTTCCTTATCGCCCTGGCGAAATAATTGCCGAGACTTATCGGGTTCAGCCTAAGGGAGCAGAACCATGTCTCCCCCGGCCGGATGATCTCCTCGGAGGACCTGTCACGGAGCACCACCGCCCCTCTGAACCTGCCTGAGACGTTTCCTTTGCGATCGGTGTGGAAACTTACGGCGGACACCGATTCATAAGGGGTGTGTTCGAGGTCCGCGACACTGCCGGGATCGGTCATGCGATGCCTCCGGTCTGATGCCCGAAGGCCATGTCCGTGTCCCTGTGGGAAGGCATCATCACCGGCATGGAATCTAGTTCATGGAACATATCCCCGGCGCGCACCATCGACGAACTTACAGAGGACCTGAAGGCCGCCACCTCCACCCTCTTTCCGGCGGACTGTACATGCTCTATGGCGGGGATGAAATCCCGGTCACCGGAAACGACGACCGCGGTATCGAAATGATCCATCAGGGCATGTGCCACCATGTCGCAGGAAAGACATACGTCCACCTCCTTCTGCACCCCCCTGTTGGGATCGCAAGAATCCCTGACGACAACCCTGAATCCCATATACTCCAATCTGTCACGGAGTCTTTTGGAAGGGTCTTCCGTCCCATAGGGTGCCCTGGCATCGTAGACATATGCCGCGACGAGATTCCTTCCGCCGACGAGCCCGTTGACAAGTCCGCACAGATCGACGGTGACACCGTCTTCCGCACCCATGGCATCCAAGGAACTGTCCAATACATTACGCAGGTCGATAAAGACCATCAGCCTATCCTTTCCGCATCCGGTAGTCAAAGACATGTTTCTAAGACTCCCGGATGGGAATATAAAACGCCGGCATTACATGTAATAGGTCAGCGCCTCTCGGAAACCTCCGAATAGGTGCCGTCCAACCCCTTGAGCTCCATCCGGCCCGTCTTGAAGACCGTCCAAAGAAGAGCGTAAAGGACCGAGGATATACAGATAAGGACGGCCAGACCGAAGACGTAGTCCTTCCATGGAAGGGTGGAGAGGACCATCCCTATGCACCCGATCAGGAAGAACATGAAGTTTATGAGAGACGAGACCGCACCGCTGTCCCCGTCGTGACTCGCCATCAATATCCCCATGCCCCACGGACGGATGGTGATGTTGACCGCCACACATACGGAGAAGCATACGAAGAACACATACCATGCCGTGTCCCCGACCAGAAGGGTGGCTATTCCGCTGAAACCCCCCAACACCAGATAGAGCCCGATGATGCGGCGCTTTACGATGTTCCCGGTCAGCCTGTTTATCAGCATCATCACAACGGTGCCCACCATGAGGGTCGTCGCCAGTATCAGGGAATAGGCCACGGGCTCAACCCCGAACATCCCCTCGTAGATGTACGAGGATACCGAGAGATATGCCATGAACGGCAGGTTGAACAGACATATCATCACGGTAAAGACCAGGAACGAAGGGGTGCAGCACAGCTGCTTCATCCCCTGCAACATGTCAGACAGCCCTCCGTCCACCCTCTCCCCGTCGGGCAAAGTCTCATCCAACATAAGTGCCAGTACAAGACATACGAGGGCTATGACAGCAGGGGCGATGAATGTGGCCCTCCACCCCCATAGAGAGATCAGTGCGGCCCCCGCGATAGGTGCCAGCAAAGGTCCCAGGACGCCTACGATCGCCACTATGTTGAGGATCTTCAGACGGATGGCTCCCGAATAGCAGTCCTTGACGAAGGCGGTGGAGAGCGTCATGGCCGCACCGGCCCCTATGGCCTGCAAAACCCTGAGGACGATAAGGATACCTACGTCATGAACGAACGCACACAGCAGCGTGGTGACGACATACTCCGCCAAACATATGACCAGCGGAGCCTTCCTCCCGTACTTGTCGGTCACCGGACCCAACAGGAGGATGGATACGGCCATAGAGAACATGAACCCGTAAAGGGTCATATTCATGACCGCGGCGGTCGTGTCGAACTCGTCGACCATGTCCGGAAGCGCCGGGAGGAACATGTCGGTCGAAATGGGACCGAACGCTCCCAGCAAGATCACCAATAGGAGAAACGTCCCGGAACCGAGACGCCTCTGTCCGTTCATTGAAGACATGATGACCGGCGGAATGTGCAATGGTATTTCAAGATTGCAGGCTTCGCCGCCGGCCGGATCCGTCGGAAACCCTGGACCGGAACGGCCTCAGAACGCACGGAGAAGGTCGTTCATCACGTCGGCGAGATGTTCCATGGCGTCGGAAGCATCCCTTATCGCGTTGGCCCTTCCGGGCTCCCCGGCCTTCATGGATTCGGATGCCTCATGCTTCGCGATATAATCCTCGTATGCGGCTATACCCCTTCCCAATACATCGGCCACGAAATCGTCGCCGGCCTTCCTGCAGGTCTCGGCACTCTTCCTCATGTCCCCGAAGGTCTTGTTGCACATGCGGACGGTGGCGTTCCTAGAGGGTGTCCCTTCCTCGGTGTTGAGCGCCTGCGCCACGGTGTTGCAGGCGAGCGTCACCATGGTGGCCGCGGTTATCCGTTCCACGGTGAAATCCTTGGACATCTGATGGTCGTTACCGTCTTTGACATCAATCTTCATGCCCGCCTCATGAGGGGCGTTCGGATCATAATCCTCTTTCTTGGCTTTGGAATTCTTCTTCGCTGCCATACTCTCTTTCCTCCTGGCACGTATCCTTAACGTAGGTCAAGAATGTTTGCCGTCACATGTCTATCTGGGACAATACGATGTCCCGGTATTGCGAGGCTTCCTCCGCAGTCCTCGTCAGGAGCAGGAATCTTTTCTCCGAAAGAAGCTCTTCGTCCACATATGCGCCGGACACCCTGGCCATGAACAGGCCCGGCATGAAGTCCCAGAGCTTGTTCACGAAACGTATGTGGATGTCCGTCCTCCCGCTGGCGAGATATGCGAAATCCACACATGCGGCGCCGAACATCCTTATGCGGGCCACCTCGTCCTTCATCGCACCTATGAGGGCATAATGGATATCCCTCCACTCCTGCTTCTTCCGGGAGAAGTCCCCCGTGGAGACTATGCATTTCTTAAGGTCATGTCCTCCGCAAGGCTTCACCGGCATGCCGTTCAGCCTCACACCGTCGGCCACGGTGGCCGTGAACATCTCCTCCGGAACGGGCAGGTATATCACGGACATGACGGGCTCCTTCCCGACCATGAGGACCAGCTGGGTACCGAACATGGGGATCCCCCTCTCATAGTTCAGCGTCCCGTCGATGGGGTCGATCACCCATGTCCTGGCATCCGTGAGAGAATTCTCCTCACCTTCCTCGGCTATGAAGAGGTCGCCCGGAAATTCGGCCGATATCGTGCGTATTATGTCTTCCTGCGCCTGCCTGTCGGAGTACGTGACGAGGTCGTAGGAACCGACCGCGTTCTCCTTCTCCTCGGAGGGGCTCCCGTCGGAGCGGACATATCTGTCGGCCGCCCTGCGAACGGCGTCCGCCGCCACCTCCAACTCACGGGAATAGGGATCCTGCATGAGCCAGATATCCGGGACCCGACATATACGCTTTCAGGCTATGGGGATGACCCTGCGACAGACGGCGGAAGCATGGACGCCGTCCAGATCGGCATCCGCGTTTTCGTTTCCGAAATACCAGCGGCCGTACGAGATCCTTCCGAGAAGCGACTCCAGGACGTCCGACGATACGGACCCGGCATTGCAGGAAGCGGGCGGCAACCACGATCTGGGACAATCGCGGCTGAGTACGAGGTCCACCTCCCCTCCCGCCTCTTCCACGTTCCTCACGGCCGTCTCCTCATCCTCGGAGGAAGGGTCCTGCTCCGGCCACCAATCCCAATATTTCCCAGAATCTGTACGTCCGGGCGTAGATGCCCCGCCCATGGTCAGGACGGTCCTGCCCCCGAGTCTGAACACCTGCCCCCTGGTCAGATGGATCAATCCCCGGGAGACCATGTGTACCATCCCTCCGTTCCATGGGAACGGCGGCTGGTCTGCGATGGCGTCGTAATCGTCACGGGAACCGTCCAGGAAAAGTACGGAGCACGGGAGCGAACGGTACTCCCTCACCGTCTGGGAAAGGGCGGTCCTGGGAACGAAGACCCCGCAGTCCCCCAGGATGATCAGGAAGTCCTTCTTGGACATGGACGAGACGACGGGGTCCCCTTCCAGCCTGAGAAGGCCTTCCTTCCCCCAGGTCCCTCCCGTGACGGCGAACATCTCACTCCTTCTTTTCTATCTCCGTATACTCCGTGCTCTTCTTGTCCTTGCGGGATGCGGCCATGGATGCGGCCACGGTCACGGCGAGGACGGTGATTATGAAGACGAGGGACACGATCACGGAGATCTCGCAGATGTCCGCTGCTGCGAGGAGCATCTTGGCACCGATGAAGGCGAGGATGACCCCCAATCCGTACTTGAGGTACCTGAGGGACCCGATGACGTCCTTTATGACGAAATAGAGGGACCTGAGACCCATGACGGCGAAGATGTTCGAAGTATAGATGACGAAGATGTCCGTCGATATTGCCAGTGCCGCCGGAATCGAATCGAATGCGAACATCAGGTCGGAGAGCTCTATGACGATGAGACATAGGAACATCGGAGTGGCCAGACGCTTTCCGTTCTCCTTAATGAAGAACTTTGCCCCGTGAAGCTCGGGTGTGGCATTGATGCGTCTGCTCAGACGGTATGGAAGGGTGTCCTCCGTCTTCTTGTCACCCTCCTTGGCAAACGCGGTCTTGTATGCCGTGTAGATGAGTATGATCCCGAACACATACATCATCCAGTCGAACGTGTGGAGAAGCTCCGCACCGGCCATGATGAACAGGGCGCGGAAGAAGATCGCACCCATTATCCCCCAGAACAGGACCCTGTGCTGGTCTTCATCGGGTATCATGAAGGCTGCAAAGATGATGATGAACAGGAACAGGTTGTCCACCGACATGGACAACTCTATCACATACGCCGCATAGTACGAGGCTGCGAGATCGGATCCGAGTTCGAAATAGATAAGAAGGCCGAAAAGAAGCGCGATGGCGATATAGATCACTACCATCTTGGCGGCTTTCTTCGTATCGACCTTCTTAGCGCCTTTATCGACCACTGCGAGGTCGGTGATCATTATCGCCAGGAAGACGATTATGAAAATGACCCAGAGGTACGATTCACTCATAGTCTTACATGTATGGTAGCATCAGTTATAAAGTATGGCTCCGAGGCCGCTGTGTTCGGCAATTCCAAGGCCGTGCGACCCCTCCAACAGGATCTTCCGATACGGACGGACATAGAATGTCGGTATCCGCCTCCATCGGAAACACAGGCATCTAGAAAGGACGTCCTTACAACGACTGGCTCTTTTTCCGTACCCATGCTTCTCGTATGCGTATAGCGCGAGTGGAACCATTATCGGATCTCATCCATCGGACCCTGCATACCTGGGAGCAGGATTTATCAGCAAGTACTGGGATGGAGACATCATGTTCGGAGCCAAGAAGAAGACGGCCGGTTCCAGGCCCGACAAAGTGTACAAGGACGTATGCAGCGCCTTCGATTCCAAGGACATCAAGTACAACAGGGACGAAGAGAAGTTCATGGTCTACAGCACTTTCAGGGGTGACGACCTCCCCATCAAACTGACCATCAGCGTCAACGAGGAGATGCCCATACTGTGCTTCGACGCCCTCCTGGATTTCCAGGCTCCTGCCGGAAGCTACAGCGCCATAATGGGAGGACTCAACGAGATCAACAGCACCCTGCATTTCGGAGCGTTCGTATTGGATCCGGAAAGCGGGCGCGTGATATACAGATACCATCACATGTTCGCGGAGTACCTTCCTTCGAAGGACGTCATCCTCTCGATAACGAAGATGGTTGTGGACGTAGTGGACGCCAATGACGGGAACCTGAAGAAACTCATCCCCGAGCATACCAGTTTCAAGGACCCCATGTTCAACTGAACCGTCTGGCACTTTTGAATTGAAAATATCCGCGCCCCCTGACGGGGGCGTGAAACGGTTTCAGATACCGAGCTTGTCCTTTATCTTGGACTTGCGGGTCTTCTTGGAGCCTGCCTCCTCATCGAGCTTCTGGAGAAGCTCCTTTTCATAATCGGAGGTCCTTTTAGGTACGGTTATACCGAGGCGCACATAGAGGTTCCCACGGGCGGAACGTCCGACCGACGGAAGACCCTGACCGGTGATCTTGAGCACCCCTCCCACCTGGGTACCGGACGGGATGGTTGCCTCGATCTCCTTGCCTTCTATGTTCTTGACCTTCACGACCCCTCCGAGTACCAACCTCGGATACGTCGTGTCGACATCGACCCACAGGTCGCTGCCGTCCCTCTTGAACCCTTTGTAGTCCTTGATGTGGATCACGACATACAGGTCGCCGCTGGGTCCTCCGTTGTATCCGGCATCCCCTGCCCCTGAGACGCGGAGACGCATGTCCTCCTCCACTCCGGGCGGAATGTTGATGTCGACCTTGGCGTTCTTGCTGACCCTTCCGCGGCCGTGGCACTTCGGACACTCCTCGGAATACGTCCTTCCGGACCCGTTGCAACGCCTGCAGGTAGTCACCTGTATGGTGTCCCCGAACATGGTACGGGCGTGCACCTGCTGCTGTCCGCTGCCGCCGCATATCGGACAGGTCTGGGTCTTTCCGCCCTTGCCGCCGGTCCCGTGACAGTCGGAACACTCGGACGTGTGCGGCACATTGATCTGGACGGTCTTGCCCTTGAGGACGTCTACCAGATCTATGCTGAGGTCGTAGCGCAGAGATTCCCCCGTGCGGGGGGCGTCGGGGTTCTGCCTCCTGCGGCCCCCGAACATCCCTCCGAACAGGTCCCCGAAGATGTCGTTCAGGTCGTCTCCGTGGGTGAAGTCCTCCCAGGAGAATCCGCCCTGCCCGAACTGTCCGTCGACACCGGCGTGACCGTATTGGTCGTACATCCTGCGTTTATCTTCGTCGGACAGGACCTCGTACGCCTCGGAGACTTCCTTGAACTTCGCCTCGGCGACCTCCTTGGGCTCCGTCGACACGTCCGGATGATACTTCTTCGCCAGACTGCGATAGGCCTTCTTGATCTCGTCGGGGGTCGCGGTCTTGGATACTCCTAGGACCTCGTAGTAGTCCCTTTTCTCTTCGGGCATCGGAATTTACCTCTGTGGCTCACTGGTCGTCGACGATCTTGTAGTCGGCGTCGACGACGTTGTCGTCACCCTTCTTGGACCCGGCATCGGTCTTCTGGGACTGCTGTCCGGCCTTCTGGGCCTGCTCCTGGTATGCCTTGGCGGCTTCCTGGGCGGCCTGCTGCTGTTCAGGGGTGGCGTTCTTGTAGATCTTCTCGCTGATGGGCTCCATCGCCTTCATCAGGGCGTCGGTCTTCTTCTTGATGTCTTCGACGTTGTCGGTCTTGGCCGCGGCCTCCAGGTCGGATATGGCCGACTCGATGGGGGCGCGCTCTTCGTTGGTGATCTTGTCCCCGAGGTCGGTCAGAGACTTGCGGACGGAGTAGATCATGGTCTCTGCACCGTTGCGGGCGTCGATGAGCTCCTCCTTCTTCTTGTCGGCGTCGGCGAACTTCTCCGCATCCTTGATGGCTGCGTCGATGTCCTCCTTGGACAGCTTGTTGGAGGATGCGATGGTGATCTTCTGCTCCTTCCCGGTCCCGAGGTCCTTGGCGGAGACGTTGATGATACCGTTGGCGTCGATGTCGAAGGTGACCTCGATCTGAGGCACTCCGCGGCGTGCGGGAGGTATGCCGTCGAGGACGAACCTGCCGAGACTGGTGTTGTCGGAGGCCATCTTCCTCTCTCCCTGGACGACGTTGATCTCCACGGAGGGCTGGTTGTCGGCAGCGGTGGAGAACACCTGGCTCTTCTTTGTGGGGATGGTGGTGTTCCTCTCGATCAGCCTGGTGGCGACACCGCCGAGGGTCTCGATACCGAGGGACAGGGGGGTGACGTCCAACAGGAGGACGTCCTTGACGTCTCCGGAAAGGACCGCTCCCTGGATGGCCGCACCCATGGAAACGCACTCCATCGGGTCGACTCCGTGCTGGATCTTGGGCCCGACGATGGACTCGACGAAGTTCTGGATGATGGGCATCCTGGTGGGTCCTCCGACCATGATGACCTTGTCGATCTTGTCGGCGTTGAGGTCCGCGTCGGACATGGCCTGCTCGATGGGGCCCCTGCACCTCTCGACGATGGACTCTACGAGCTCCTCGAGCTTGGCACGGGTGATGGTCTGCACCAGATGCTTGGGTCCGGATGCGTCTGCGGTGATGAACGGCAGGTTGATCTCGGTCTGCATGGTGGTGGACAGTTCGATCTTGGCCTTCTCGGCGGCCTCTCTGACCCTGACCCTTGCGGCATTGTCCTTGTTGAGGTCCACGCCGGTCTCGTTCTGGAACTGCTTGATGACGTAGTTGGTGAGGGCCTCGTCCATGTCGGATCCTCCGAGCTGGGTGTCTCCGGAGGTCGAAAGGACCTGGAAGACTCCGTCGTCGAAGTCCATGATGGTCACATCGAGGGTTCCTCCTCCGAGGTCGAAGACGAGGATCTTCTGGGACTGTCCGGCCTTGTCGAGACCGTATGCGAGGGCTGCTGCGGTAGGCTCGTTGATGATACGGACCACATCGAGACCTGCGATCTTACCGGCGTCCTTGGTGGCCTGCCTCTGGTTGTCGTTGAAGTATGCAGGGACGGTGATGACCGCCTTGTCGATGGTCTCTCCGACGAAGGCCTCTGCGTCCTTCTTGATCTTCATCAGGATGTATGCGGAGATCTGCTGCGGGGTGTACTCTTTCCCGAGCGCGGTGACCTTCTCGTTGGAACCCATTTTCCTCTTGACGTTCTTGATGGTCCCGTCGGGGTTGGTGACGGCCTGTCTCCTGGCGGGCTCTCCGACGAGGAGCTGTCCATCTTTGGTGAATGCCACGTAGGACGGGAAGGACTTCCCTCCTACACTGGTACCCTCTGCGCTGGGGATGACGGTAGGCCTGCCTCCCTCCATGATGGAGGCGGCAGAGTTGCTGGTTCCAAGATCGATTCCGATTATTCTTGACATTTCAAACACCTATTGATTTTGCTTAAACTGTTTTACTCGGCGGATTCCTCCTCCGCCGGAGCATCCTGTTTCTTCTTGGTGACTCTGACTTTTGCGTAGCGGAGGACCTTGCCGTTCATCATGTACCCCTTCTGGTACACTTCTGCGACCATGTCGTCCTCGTCGCCTTCCGAGACCATCAGGGCCTCGTGCATGTTTGGATCGAACTTCCCCTCGGTCGGGATCTCTTTGAGGCCCTGTGCTTCGAGGATCTTCATCAGGTTGCCCCTGACGGCCCTGACGCCCGTGGACAGTGCATCCTCCTCCTTGACCGAGGCTAGCGCCCTCTCGAGGTCGTCGGCCACATTGATTAGTTCCGACACCAGGTCCTTTGTGGCGTATTTCCTATATTCCTCGGATTCCCTTTCGGTCCTCTTGCGGTAGTTCTCGAAGTCCGCCTGAAGACGCTTCGCCATGTCGAGCATTTTGGCGGAGTTCTCCTTCTCCTCTTCGAGGCGGGCCTTGAGCTCGTCGATCTCCTTCTTCTGACCTTTGTTCTCCTTCTTCGCCTCTTTCACCTCCTGTTGCTCGGGGGCTTTCTCGTCTTTCTTTTCAGACTTATCAGTCATCGGGTGAACCTCTTGTATGAACTGTATGGTTGGTGAGGGGGCCTAAGCCCCCTCCTGATTAGGGTTTAGAAGGCTTAGTCGTCCATTCCGCCCATTCCAGGTGCTCCGCCTGCGGGGGCGGGAGCGGACTTGGAAGCGATCACGTCGTCGATCCTGAGAATCATGACTGCCGCATCGGTTGCAGAGCTGATCGCCTGCTGGCCGATCCTGATGGGCTCGATGACGTTGAGGCCCATCATGTCCTCGACCTTTCCGGTGAAGGGGTTGATTCCGGCGTACTTCTTGCCCGCCTTGTGCTGCTTCCTCATCTCGATGACCATGTTGATGGGGTCGAGACCGGCGTTCTCGGCAAGGGTGGTGGGGATGATCTCCATTGCGGATGCGAAGGCCTCGATGGCAATCTGCTCCCTTCCGCCGACGGATGCCGCATAGTCGCGGACGCCCATGGCGAGCTCCATGGCGGTCGAACCGCCGCCGGTGACGATCATTCCGTCCTCAATGGACACCTTGACGACGGACCATGCATCGACGAGGGACCTCTCGACCTCGTCTGCGACGTGGTTGGTTCCTCCCCTTACGAGGATGGAGACGGTCTTGGGGTCCTTGCATCCGGTGATGAAGGTCATCTGCTCGTCGCCGACGAACTTGAGCTCGACGGTCTCGGCGGTTCCGAGGTCGTCGGCGTTCAGCTCGCTGATCTTGCTGACGATGGATGCGTTGGTGGATTTTCCGAGCCTCTCCATGTCGGACTTCTTGACACGGCGGCATGCGTAGATGCCTTCCTTGGCGAAGAAGTGCTGTGCGAGGTCGTCGATTCCCTTCTGGCAGAAGACGACGTTGGCTCCGGCCTTCTTGACGGCGTCGACCATGTCCTTCAGGGTCTTCTCCTCCTCGGCGATGAACTTGCTGAGCATCTCGGGGTCGGTAATCTGGATCTTTGCGTCGATCTCGGGCTTCTTGACCTCGAAGGCGGCGTCGATCAGGGCGATCTTGGCGTTCTTCACGAGCTTGGGCATGGTCGGGGAGACGGGCTCCTTGTCGATGATGAGTCCTTTCACGAGCTCGGACTCCTCCATGTTGGCTCCGGCCTTCTTGACGGTCTGGATGTTCTTCAGGTCGGCGGTGTACTTTCCGTTCTCGTCCTTGTCGAGGATGGTCTTGACGGCGTCGACGACCATCTTGGCGAAGAACTTCTTGGAGGAGTTGACCTGCTTGCTGATCATGGAGGTCTCCGCAATCTGCTCAAGGAGGGCCTCGTCCTGCAGGGAGACCTTCTTGGCCACGCCTTTCAGGATCTCCTGCGCCTTCTCGTTGGCCAGCCTGTATCCGGTGGCGATGATGGTGGGGTGGACGTTGGAGTCAATCAGGTCGAGGGACTTCTTGAGAAGTTCTCCGGCGATGATGACGGAGGTGGTGGTTCCGTCTCCGACCTCCTGGTCCTGGGTCTTTGCGACCTCCACGAGCATCTTGGCCGCGGGGTGCTGGACGTCCATCTCCTTGAGGATGGTCACACCGTCGTTGGTGATGACGACGTCGCCGATGGAGTCGACGAGCATCTTGTCCATTCCCCTAGGTCCGAGGCTGCTCCTTACGGCATCGGCGATGGTCCTTGCCGCGGTGATGTTGTTGAACTGAGCGTCCTTTCCTTTGTCTCTCTTGGTGCCTTCCCTGAGGATAAGCACAGGTGCGTTACCCATACCCATAGTAATTTCTCCGAACTATCCGCCGTGCTCGGCGGAATCTATTACCTTGATGGTTAGTCCTTCTATATAACTATTCCGATAGTAGACAACCTACGGTTAAGTACAAGTTGGATGTATTTTAAAAAATATCTGGCTATTGTAAATCTATCCTATTTTGATTATTGAATCTACACATTCCGATAAATGATATTATTTTTATGGATTATCCTTTTATGGAAAAATACCGCACCTGTCCGTCCGCGTACCGGGCCGGTATACGGCCGCATATGCGTTAATACGAACGGCATGGATTGACAAATACATGTTCGTAATTTCCTTAATATTAAAAAATACACTAAATCCCATCCAATGGAAGAGCTAATGGCGTGGGTGATCCTCATCATCGCCAGCTGTATTGAACCGATATGGGTCACCTGCTTGGATAAATCAGAGAGTTTTAAGCACAAGGGATGGGGCATCGCCGCAGTAGTCCTCGTATTGCTATGCCTCTATCTGCTCGCATATGCGGTCGGTATGACGGACAGCAACGGAGAGAACTACATCGGACCCGGAGTCGCATATGCGGTTCTCGCAGGTATCGGTGCCACCGGGATCGTAGCAGTAGGACGTGTACTCTATAGAGAGAAGCTTACCCCGAGGAGACTGTTCTTCGTGGCGCTTATCGTCATAGGTATAATCGGAACCAGACTTGCAGGAGGTCTCTGACATGAAGTTCCTTGAGGGGAAGAGCGAACTGACCATCGCATGGATAGTCCTCATACTGGGAGGAGTGTTCCAGATTGGATGGTCCATCGGGGTGGACTACACCGAGAAATTCACCGTGTGGACATGGGACATCGTGACGATAGTGTTCCTGGCGCTCAGCATGGTGTGCATGGAATGGCCCATGAGACACGGGATCGCATTCACCACCGCATACGCCGTATGGATAGGGGTCGGTGTCAGCCTGACCGTCATAGTATCGGCCATACTCGGCCTCGATGACTTCAACTGGCTGATGGCCGTGTTCATGATCGTCGTGATCGCAGGGGTCGTAGGACTCAAGGCCACGCCGGTCGAGTATCTCGATCCCAAACCGGAAAAGGAAAAGAAGGAGTGACCCTTTTCCGCCTTTAAAGCCGGGGGTCGTCCCCCGGCGATGTTTTTTTCAAAGACCCAGATCAGTTGCTTTCGTCCTTGAGGAGCATCTTGTACCCGACGGGCATCACCTTCACGAACCTCTTGCAGCTCTCCTCCCAATCCGACAGGAGGGATGCGGCCAGAGGACTTCCGGTATACCTGACGTGCTTCTCCAGGATCTGTTTGAGCTCCTCGCAGTCCGAGGGGTCCTCCATGAGCTCCAGCTCCACCATGTCCATGTTGCAGCGACGGTCGAAATCGCCGGAGTCGTCGAGTACATAGGCCACCCCTGCGGACATCCCGGCCGCGAAATTCCTTCCGCAACGGCCGAGTATGACGACGCGCCCGCCGGTCATGTATTCGCAGCAATGGTCTCCGGCCCCTTCGGCGACGGCGGTCGCCCCGCTGTTACGGACGCAGAACCTCTCCCCTACACGGCCTGCCACGTAGAGCTCTCCCGCGGTCGCCCCGTACATGACGGTGTTCCCTGCCAGGACGTTGCATCTGGGACTGTGGCCGGAACGGAATATGGATATCCTGCCTCCAGACAGACCCTTCCCGACGAAGTCGTTGGCCTGCCCGTCCAGGGAGAACGAGACCCCCTTGACGAGGAATGCACCGAAACTCTGACCGGCGGTACCGGTGAATCCGACCTCCACCGTGCCGTCCCTGAGATCCGTTCCGCGCCTCTGGATCTCCCCGGAGAGCATGGCTCCCACGGAACGGTCCGTGTTGTCCAGACTATAGGTTGCCGATACGTGCCTGCCGACCTCCACATCGGACATGACGTCCTCCACCATCCTCCTGTCCAGTATGCCTTCCAGCATATCCGGCTGACCTTCGGAGAAAGTCCTCTGGCCAGGAGCCACGGAGGTGATGGGCCAGATGTCGAGAGAGGATGCCTTCCCCGACACGCTCCTGGTCTCGATGAGGTCCGCCCTGCCTATTATCTCCTGCATAGAGCGGAACCCCATGGCCGCCAGACGTTCCCTGACGTCCCGGGCTATGGCCATAAGGTAATTGGATACGTTCTCCGGCGTACCCTTGAACCTGGCCCTCTTCTCCGGGTCCTGTGTGGCGATCCCTACGGGACATGTGTTGGTCTGGCACTTGCGACACATGACGCATCCCATGGACACGAGCACCGATGCGGCGAAACCGTATTCCTCCGCCCCGAGGAGGGCGGCCATCACGACGTCGCGACCCGTCTTCATCTGACCGTCCACCTGCAGGACCACACGGCCCCTGAGACCGTTGGATACCAGGGTCTGCTGGGCCTCGGCCATCCCGAGCTCCCATGGCAGACCGGCATACCTCATGGAGGACATGGGTGCGGCCCCGGTGCCTCCGTCCGCCCCGGATATGAGGATCTTGTCCGCACCGGCCTTGGCCACTCCGGATGCGACCGTGCCTACCCCCGCCTCGGACACGAGTTTGACGCTTATCCTGGCCTTCGGGTTGACGCATCTCAGGTCCAGTATCAGCTGCTTCAGGTCCTCTATGGAGTAGATGTCGTGGTGGGGAGGAGGCGATATGAGGGTGACCCCGGGGAGGGTGTGACGGGTGGCCGCTATTATCTTGTCGACCTTGAATCCCATGAGCTGTCCGCCCTCGCCGGGCTTGGCCCCCTGGGCGCACTTGATCTGCAGCTCCTCCGCGTTGACGAGATACTCCGTATTGACCCCGAACCTTCCCGAAGCGACCTGCCTGACGGCGGAACGGATGTTCCTTCCACCTACTGGCACATTGCGGGACGGGTCTTCTCCGCCCTCACCGCAGTTGCTCTTCGCACCCAGACGGTTCGCGGCCTCCGTCATGGTCTCGTGGGCCTCCCTGCTGATGGCCCCGAACGACATGGCCTCGATGACGAACCTCTTCACGATCTCCGACTCGGGTTCCACCTCTTCCAAGGGCACCGGTCTGCCCTTCTTCGCCTCCATGAGGTCGCGGATGAAGAACAGACCGTCGCCCAGATCGGCCTTCTCGGCGAATGCCTTGTACTCCGAGGAGTCGGCGGCGGCCGCATGCAGGAGTCTGACCGTTTCCGGGGACCATGTGTGCCTTTCCCCTCCGGCGCGATATGTGTAGATTCCGAGGTCGGGCAGTTCCTCCGGCTCCCCGGAAAACACGGACACATGACGGGAGATTATCTCCCTGCCGAGTTCCGCCATCCCTATGCCGCCCATGTGGGACACTGTGCCTGAAAGATACTTCTGGCACATCCCCCTGTCCAAGCCTACGGCCTCGAACAGGCACGAACCGCGGTAGGACCTGATCGTGGATATGCCCATCTTGGACATTATCTTCATGAGACCCTTCTCGAGGACGCGGATGTACCTGTACTCGGCGGTATCGGGATCGTACTGTATCCGCCCGGAGCGGCAGAGCTCCTCTATCTGCTCGTATGCTAGGTAGGGGTTCACCAGATTGGCACCGTAGGAGAACAGCAGGGCGATATGCTCCACCTCCCTGGGCTCTCCCGACTCGACGATGATCCCCGCCTGGAGCCTCTTCTTCTTTCCGACGAGATACTGGTGGACGGCGGACACCGCCAACAGCGACGGTATGGCCGCATGGTCCTTGTCTACAGGCCGGTCCGAGAGGATTATGTACGATTCGCCGTCGTCCACGGAACGTTCTGCCTTCCTGCAGATCTCCTGCACGGCCTTCTCCAGACCGTTCGGACCGTCGGAGATGCGGAACGTCATGGGGATGATCTCCGTGGAGAAACCGCGATACTTCAGATTCTTCAGGAGGTCGATCTCACGGTTGGTGATGATCGGATGCCTCACCTTCACTATGCGGCAGTTGTCGGGGGTGGGGGACAGGATGTCGTTGTGCACCGACCCGATGTATCCGGTGACCGACATGACCAGCTCCTCCCTGATGGGATCGATGGCAGGGTTCGTCACCTGGGCGAAGGACTGCCTGAAGTAGTTGAAGAACAGCTGGGGGACGTCGGAGAGGATGGGCAGGGGGATGTCGCACCCCGCGGACGATACCGGCTCCTTGAACTGCTGGACCGTGGGGATGAGGATTCTGTCTATGTCCTCCTTGGAATAGAGGAATATCCTCTTCAGCCTCTCCGCATCCTTGACGGAGCGGTCGACGGTGCGTCCCGACGACACGTCCATGAGGTCTATGCGGTTCTTCTCCAGCCAATCCCTGTAGGGGTATGCGGATGCGAGGGCCCCCTTGATCTCCTTGTCGTAGAGGATCCTGCCCTCCTGGGTATCGATGAGCATCATCTTGCCCGGCATCAGACGGCCGACCTCGGCCGTCTCCCCTTCCGGCACCGGGATGACCCCCGCCTCGGAGGCCAGTATGAAAAGCCCGTCGGCAGTGACCGTATATCTGGCAGGACGGAGTCCGTTCCTGTCGAGAAGACCCCCGGCGAACCTGCCGTCCGTGAACAGGACCGCGGCGGGACCGTCCCAGGGCTCCATGAGTATCGAATTGTATTCGTAATACGCCTTCAGCGAATCCGGGATCGGATTCTTGCTGTTCCAAGACTCCGGGATCATGGCGGATATGGCGTTGGACATGGATAATCCGCTCAGGGTGAGGAACTCGAACACGTTGTCCAAGGAGGCGCTGTCGCTCATCCCGGGCTGGACTATGGGCGAGACCGCACTTATGTCGGGGAACACCGGGCTGCGGAGAATGCTCTCCCTGGCCTCCATCCAGGAGCGGTTCCCCTTGATCGTGTTTATCTCCCCGTTGTGGCACAGCATCCTGAACGGCTGTGCCAGCTTCCACATGGGGACGGTATTGGTACTGAATCTGGAGTGGACCATCGCTATGGCGGATACGAAGTCCGGGTCGGAGAGGTCCAGATAGTAATGGCGGATCTGTTCGGGGGTCAGCATGCCCTTGTAGACGATCGTGCGGGTGGAGAGGCTGCATACGTAGAACTCGGGGTCCGATACGTCCCTCTCCACCATCTTCCTGAGCTGGAACAGCTTACGCTCCAAGGTCTCCTGGCCATCGTAACTGCTGATGAAGACCTGGACGATGGTGGGCTCGGTCTCCAGGGCGAGAGGGCCGGGGACGGAATGGTCCACCGGGACCTCGCGCTCCCCTATGACCGAAAGACCCAGAATGCCGCAGTCCTCGCGGAGGACGCACATGTCGGCCTCGGCCTTCCTCTTTCCGTGGGGAAGGAATACCATCCCCGTACCGTAACGTCCGGCCTCCGGGACCTTGATCCCGCACTTGAGTATGTACTCGTGGGGGATCTGCAGGGTTATCCCGGAACCGTCGCCGGTACGTCCGTCCGCATTCTCGGCACCGCGATGTGCCAGATTCTCGAGTATGCGGAGCCCGTACTCCACTATCCGGTGGTCTTTGGCTCCGCCTATGTTCACGACCATCCCGACCCCGCACGAGTCCTTCTCATCCGCGGGGTCGTAAAGGCCACACTTCCCGTTCATTCGCACAGCTTCCGTTACGGTTCAATGGATGAACAGCAGTTCCCTGTACTTGGGAAGAGGCCACATCTGGTCGTCGACCATCATCTCGAGGGAGTCCACATGGGACCTTATCTCTTCGAGCATCGGCACCATCTTGTCGTGATACAGTATGGCGGCGGCACGGCCCTCCTCCTCGTTGGACAGCTTGGCATCGAGGGCGTCGAGTTCGTCCACCAGGCTCTCGGCGGCCGAGATGTCCTCGGAGATGCACTTGATGAGGTCCATCTGGGATGCGGCCATCTTCCTGAAGTCCTTGTCCCCGTAGATGTCCTTGAGGTTCCTGACGTTGTCCAGGAGGATGTTCTGGTACCTGATCGCCACGGGGATGACGTGGTTGGTGGTGAGGTCGCTGAGGACCTTGCCCTCGATGGCCATCTTCTTGCAGTAGATCTCCCAGAAGACCTCCTTCCTGGAATCGAGCTCGACCTCGGTCATCACCTTGGTCTCCTCGAACACCTTGAGGGTCTGCTTGGACGTGAATGCATCGTATGTCAGGGGGACGGAGCTCTCGCAGTCGAGACCGCGCTTCTGGGCCTCCGCCTTCCACTCGTCGGAGTACCCGTTCCCGTCGAAGCATATGTTCTGACATGCCCTGAAGGTATCACGGGTCTCGTCGAGGACCGCCTGCATGACGGGGGTACCGGACTTGATCTTCCTGTCCACGGCCTTCTTGAACTGCTCGAGCTGGTATGCGAGGATGGTGTTGAGGACGGTGATAGGTCCGGAACAATTGGCGCTGGATCCGACGGCCCTGAATTCGAACCTGTTGCCGGTGAATGCGAACGGGGACGTCCTGTTCCTGTCGGTATTGTCCACGAGCAGCTCAGGGATCTGCGGTATGCCGAGACTGTATCCCTTCTTCCCGGTAATCTTCACCATGTCCTTGCTGGCGAGGAGCTGGGCGAACGCATCGCTCACCTGCTTACCGAGGAAGGAGGATATGATCGCGGGAGGGGCCTCGTTGGCACCGAGCCTGTGGGCATTGGTGGCGTTGAGGACCGTGGCCTTCAGGAGGGCGTTGTTGTCGTAGACCGCCTTGAGGGTGTTGGCCATGAAACAGAGGAACCTGAGGTTCTCCTCGTCGGTCTTACCGGGGGACATCAGTCCGATGCCGCTCTCGGTGCCGAGGGACCAGTTGCAATGCTTCCCGGACCCGTTGATGCCTGCGAAGGGCTTCTCGTGGAGGAGGACCTCGAATCCGTGCTTCTCCGCAACGTTCTTCATGATGGACATGAGCAGAAGGTTGTGGTCGATGGCCAGGTTGGCCGCCTCGTAGACGGGGGCTATCTCAAACTGGTTCGGAGCGACCTCGTTGTGTCTGGTCTTCACCGGGATCCCGAGCTTGTATGCCTCGAACTCGAGGTCCTTCATGAATTCCAGAACGCGCGGGGGTATGGCCGCGAAGTAATGGTCGTCCAACTGCTGGTTCCTGGCACTGTCGTGGCCGATGAGAGTGCGGTCCGTGAGGACGAGGTCGGGACGCTGCATATACAGGTCCTTGTCGACGAGGAAGTACTCCTGCTCCCACCCGAGATAGGAGTGGATGACCTCGTCCCCCTCGCCGAAGTACTCCAGGACCTCCCTGGCGGCCTTGGTGACGGCGGAATCCGACTTCAGGAGAGGGGTCTTGTAGTCGAGAGCCTCCCCGGTGTAGGATACGAAGACCGTGGGGATGCACAGGGTGTCGCCGATGACGAAGGCGGGCGACGACGGGTCCCATGCGGTATATCCTCTGGCCTCGAAAGTGTTCCTGAGCCCTCCGCTCGGGAACGAGGACGCGTCCGGCTCCTGCTGGAAAAGCAGCTTGCCCTCGAACTTCTCGAGGGACTCGCCGTGACCGCGGGGATCCGCGAAGGAATCGTGCTTCTCGGCCGTACCGCCGGTAAGGGGCTGGAACCAGTGCGTGTAGTGGGTCGCCCCCAGGTCCATGGCCCATCTCTTCATACCCTCGGCGACGTGGTTGGCGACGTTCCTGTCGAGGGTCGCCCCCCTCTCGACGGTCTCGTAGATCGACCTTCTGGTCTCCTCCGAAAGATATCTTCTCATCGCCGCCCTGTTGAAGACGTTGCGTCCGTAATAGGCGGAGGTCTCGATCTCGGGGGCCACCGCGACGACGGGCTCCTTTGCGTTGGCATTCTCAACTGCAGTGAACCTGAAAGTCTGCATGGAGAGGTGTTAATCCCATACTCTTAATATAATTTTCCCATGGCCGAGGAGCATTTTGATAATAAACTGTGGTAAAATATCTATTTTTGCAAATTATTTATTCAAATAATTAGACATTTGTCTAATACTTCAATGATTAAAAGAAATGTTAATAGTCATATGTTTTGATTAACGGCACTAAATATTATGCCTGCTGCAAACCGTGTCCAGAAGCACATCCCGCCGATGCACACATACACATCCGACCGCGGTTTGAAAAATATGACCGGGCCCTGTGCCATATGGGACTTTTCAGACTTCCCGGGGACCTGCGATCATTCGACGTCGGAACCTCATCCTGACATTCTGGCACATACATAAACGGTATCGAAGGGATTATTTCTAATACTGAATAGCAATATAATCTTCGATTACAACCAAAGCGGGGGAGGAGCATGGGATTCAAGTTATTCAAGAGCGGCGACCAACTGTACGACGAGGGTATCGACCTCATCAACAGGAAGGAATACGGGAACGCCAAAGGGAAATTCAACGACGCCCTGTCCAAAGACACCAGCAAAGCGGCCATGGCCAGGATGTATATCGCCCTCATAGACCTCAACAACAACCGCGAAAATGTGAGCAGCTACGAGGTCTTCATAAACGCCCTGGACGCGTGCGGACAGAGCCAGTTCAAGTTCGGACTGACGGAGATCGACGCCGAGGCCATCAAGACGGAATGCACCCTCGGCATCGAGGAGATCAGAGCCTCGTCCATGATCGATTACGACTACATGGCCAAGGGACAGGCGATGATCGATCTGGCCGCCAAATACGCCAGCATGATCGGGGATGCTCCCCTCAAGTTGGACGAGATTGCGAAGGGGAACACGCAGGCCACCGGCACCAGGGAATCCCTCATCCTGCAGGCCATGGCGTACGAATGTATGGGCACCGGCGTGGTCATGAAGGACCCCAAACAGGGATCGGAATACATGCAGTTGGCCTACAACTTCCGCAGACAGATCGGGGATTCCGGGGACAGGGACCTGGAACTGATGAAATGCTATGCCAAATCCGGAAAGTGCTGGCTATGCGGAAGGCCGGCCAACGGGGAGGGTGTCCATTTCATGGCGGTCAGAAGCAACATATCCCAGATGTTCAGGGACAGGGAGAGGGACAACCTCATAAAAACGGCGGACAGCGGATTCGGATCGATTTACGTCTGCATGCCGTGCTACTCCGCCATATCCAACAGGGCCGACGACATATCGAGAGGATACTACAATCAGGCGGTATCGGAGATGAGGGCCATGGAGGCCAGACTGCAGGCCGAGATAGCCGCAGTCCGCAGCGAGATGCTGATAAGGTCGAGGTGATCGCATGGAGAACATGATCGCACTGAGATGCAAGTACTGCGGAGCCCCGCTGGATGCGAAAGAAGTGGCGGGGGACAGCCCCTACGTCACATGTTCCAGCTGCGGAACTACGCAGCAGAGGGTCGATGCACAGGCCTATCTCGACCAGCTCATGGGACAGGTCCGCTCGTGGATCAACAAGGCCGTCCCCGGCGGCATGGTCATGGCACAGTCCGAGAGCGTTGACAGCGTTGCGAGGCACAGCATATTCATGAACAGCGTCAAGCCGAGGGTCGACGTGGAATTCGGAGAATACAAATTCGCTCTGACCTCCCTGCTCGCCAACCCGATGCTCGTCATGCCGTTCACCGTCGATGCCAAGATAAAGGCCCAGCATACGCCTGCACAGGCTTTCGAATTCAGCGAGAAGATGACCGGGGTCTCTCCGCTCGCCGTGGATGTGGAGAGCAAGGAACTCGTGACCTCGGCGAAGAACATCTCGGATGCATACGCACTGCTCATAAACAACACCCACCTCCTGAGGGAGGACAAGGACGGCAGGTACATCCTGATGGCCAACAACTTCAACACCGCCGCGGAGGACTTCAAGGGACTGAAAGGCTACGAGCCGGCAAGCCTGCGCTTCTCCGGACTGAGTCTGGCATGTCAGGGGTGCGAGAAACTACTGAACGGCGATGTCGCATCCGCACTGCTCCTCTTCGACCAAGGAAAGAGGAAACTCGCGGAGGCGAAGACCCAGCTGGTCGGGAACATGAAGGTCGCCATAATGGGACAGCCCATCACGACCGAGATCAAGCAGATAGAGGCCTTGGAGGGGACCGCCAAATCCGTGAACTCGATAGGAGGGGACCCCTTGAAGGCGTTGGACAACGTCAGGCGCATCTTCTCATACCAGTTCCCGACCGGCGGCAACTGGGGATTCATGCTGAACAACAAAGACAGACTCACGGAGATCTTCTCCAACATGTCGGAGGCCGTTAAGGCCAAGGAAGGAGGGGCGATAAACATAGCCAGTGGGGACGGGGACATCCTTGTGCCGTTCTGGCACGTGGATCTGAAATACAGTTTCCAGACCGGATCCCTGTGGAAGAAGAAGGCCGTGGAGGTCCACGAGAATGCCCTGATCCCCGCCGACTTCGTGATAGACGAGGCCTGCCTCAACAACCCCCGTTCCGCGGTGACGGACATCTTCAGCGTAAGGAACAAGGACGGGACGTTCGCAGGCATCCTGGGCAACGAGACCTCCATCAGCAACGGGTCCGGGATATCCAAGATAGTGTCGTCCGCAAGCCCCAACTCCGCCGGAAGCAGGGCCGTGGTAGTGCCGTTGAGCACGGAGAGGGAGGCGGAGCGCTTGGCGGAACAGTACGTCAACGCCGTGGCCTCGGCCGAATCAAAACTCAAACTCAGCAACCCCGACGTGGACCGCCTGATATACATCCCGTGCAGGAAGGACGGGAATAGGATAACGGCACCGTCAAGCTTCGGGAGCCTGGTACCATCCAGGATAGGGAGGACCGACCTGGACGACCTGGTCATCCTCTGACGACAACTCACGCTTACTAAAAAGAAGGGATAGATATGGTAGAGAACCAAGGAAACGCATACAGGACCCGCGGCGTCATAATGGCGGCCGTGGCGCTGATGGGCATAGCCCTGGGCGCCATCCTCTACGGGGTAGCCGGAGTCGGCATAACCGCCGCGATCGGAGTGGTCCTCATAGTACTGGGTATAGACATATTCGTCGTGGGTGCGACATACAGTTCCGAACCCGATAAGTTCGGACCTTCGGAACAGATGTACAGGACGGCCCTCGGCCTCGTGATCGCACTGATCGGTGTGATCCTGGTCATCGTCGGATACGACGTCAGCATATGGGTCGCCGTAGCGGTGCTCATAATCGGAATCGCACTGATCGGCCTCTCAACGGGGCTCATAAACAGCAAGAAGTCCAAGTTCTGAGAAGGGAAAGGAAATGGCAGACACACTGGAGAACAAAGTAGAAGGCCAGATGGCTAAGAACAGGTCCCTCGTAGAGAGGATTGCGATGTACGTCCCCTTTTACAGAGGATACAAGCAGAAGAACCTCCGCAGGGATGAGGACAGAGCCATCAGGGACGTCGTGGCGAAAGAACTCTTCGACGTCAAGAACGACCTGTCGAACGCATCCCGTGCGGCGCTAGGCGACCTCGACGCCATGAGGGACTCCGAGAGGATCAAGGCCAAGGTGGACAAGTACTATGTGGACGTGAAGAAGGCGGCCGCAGGATACAGCGCGTTCCACGACTCGGTCAAGATCATGGAGACCGAGCTCGACAACATCATCTCGTGGGACGCCCAGCTTATCGACGGGGTCCGGAACCTCAAGACGGTCAGCGCACAGCTCGTCCAATACGCGGACACCGGCGAGAACATCAGACCGGCCCTCCGTGCGGTGGAGAAGGAGATCGATGCGATGATCGAGGCCTACAACCAGAGAGAGAACATAATGAAGGGCTTCGTAGACGGGAAGGAGTGAGATAAATGGCAGAGAAGAAACAGAATGTTGTGTTCTGGAAAGACCAGGGACCGGACGACATAATCTACGTGTCCCCCGACGACGACCTGAGGACCATAACCTCCGTGACCGTTCCCGAGCACTCCGTGGCCCTGTTCATCAGGGACGGCCAGCTCCAGGGAGTCCTGGAACCCGGAAGACATGTGACGACCAGCTCCAACATCCCCTGGCTCACCGCCCTGTACAACAAGGCACTCGGATTCAGGGAGACCCCCTTCAAATGCTCTGTGGTCTTCATCTCGCTGAAGATCTTCAACGGGAAGTGGGGACTCAGATCCATGATCAAGGCGGCCAAGGAATACGAGGTCCCCATCACCCTGATGGCGAACGGAGACTTCCAGTTCCGCATACAGGACGTCAACGTGTTCTACACCCAGGTCCTGGGCGGAATGAAGAGCTACTCCACCGGCGACGTGAACCAGTTCATGAAGAGCTTCATCACGGAACAGCTGACCCAGCAGCTCAACAGCCAGTACTACATGGACGTCATGAGCAACCTGGAGAAGGCATCCACCTCCACCAAGATCCTGATCGACCCCTATTTCCAGCAGAGGGGTATCGAACTCCTGGCACTGAAGATCAACGAGGTATCCACCACCGAGGAGGAGAAGACCAAGGTGTTCGAGTACCTGCAGTTCAGCAGCGCCAACGGAGAGGCGTTCAAGAGATACGAGGTCATGGACCGCATGGCGGATGCCATCGGAGACTCCCAGGGAGGCGCGGCCATGGGTACAGGGATGCTCCTGTTCCCCCAGATGTACCAACAGCTCAGCCAGCAGTCCGTCCAGGGAGTCCAGCAGCAGGCCGCCGCACCGCAGGCCCAGAAGGTCATGTGCCCGTACTGCGGCGGACTGAACGACTACCCGTACAAGTTCTGCGGGAACTGCGGAAAGCCGTCCCCCATGATGCAGAACCAGCAGCAGGCCGCGGCCCCCGTACAGTCCGCTCCCGCGGCAGCGTCTGCGGCGGTCGCGGCCGGCGGTGCGGCGTTCAAGATCTGCCCGTACTGCGGACAGGACCTCAGCGGTCTGAAGAAGACCCCCAAATTCTGCCCGTACTGCTCCGAGCAACTTGTGTAAACCTTGAGCCGGGCTCCGGCCCGGCCTGTTTTTTTACAATACCCAGACGATACATATTTACCCCCTTCGGGGACTGCAGGGACAGAAGGTGCCCTATGGAAAAGATAATGATGGATGTCATCGACCTCGCCGTGAAGGCCGGCGAGATGGTACTCTGCGACTCCGGTTTCAAAGTCGACAGCAAAGGGACCAAGGAGAACTACGTGACCTCCACCGACATAAAGGTCCAGGAGTATCTGAGGAGGGGACTGTCGAAGATCCTTCCGGGATCGTACTTCATGGGCGAGGAAGGGGACCTTCCGTCCGAGGACGACAGACTCAGGGGCAGCGACACCTGGGTATGGATAGTCGACCCCATAGATGGTACCGCCAACTACGCCAGAGGCTTGGAGAACAGTGTCGTATCCATAGCACTTATGAGATCTGGCACTGTCGTGATGGGAGTCGTCCGCCACCCATATCTCGATATGACGTTCTACGCATACGAGGGACGGGGGGCGTTCATGAACGGAGAAAGGATACATGTCTCCGACAGGGACTTGGAACACTCCATGCTCGCCACCGCCTGGTCGGCATACAACAAGGCACGCGCACCGGAATGCTTCCGCATAACCGAGAAACTGTACTACATCTGTGAAGACATCAGAAGGACCGGGACGGCGGCATTAGAACTCTGCATGCTGGCCAAAGGGGCCATAGACATATACTTCGAGATCAACCTGGCTCCGTGGGACTATGCGGCGGCCAGCAGGATCGTCAAGGAGGCAGGGGGATACACGATGTCTCTGGACGGGGATCTGGACCTCTATGCGTCCGGCCCCGCCATCGCCGGGAACACCTTGGCAACGCGGAATATGTAAAGAAGGTCGCAGAGGAAGAGATCCGCAGGCGATGATGGCTTTTTTGGACCTTTCCGAATGAAAGGCTACGCATTTTCAGATGGTCCTCTCCGCATACATACTCCCATATAACTTGTACGATAACGTTTTTACCTAACATGATTACGTTTTTCGTAATAAATAATGGAATTTCGTACGAAGATAGATTATTTATACTGTGAATCCGATATACATCTCAAGGAGGCGCGTAACAATAGGCAAACGTAATATGTCGGAATTCCGCGGAGGGAAGCACATCGAAATGAGGCTCCTCGCCAAGAAAGACGCTGGGCCAGTTGGCGCGTCGCAGTGCGGAAGTCTCTGAGCGGTCATCTCAGGTCCCTCGATCCGCGGCCAAACCCCCTTAACTCCTCCCAAGAGATCGTTTTTCCAGCAACCTATAATACCTTACGAACCGATGCTGACGTATGTCGAAAAAACTTGAGGACTGCGTCACGACCATCCCCGATTTCCCGAAACCCGGGATCATGTTCAGGGACATAACCACGATCATATCGGATCCGGAAGGATTCAAAATGGCGGTGGATCAGCTGTGCGACATGGTAAAAGGGATGGACATCGACATCGTGGTCGGTTCCGAATCCAGAGGATTCATCTTCGGAGCGCCTGTGGCATACGCCCTCGGAAAAGGGTTCGTCATGGCCAGGAAGAAAGGGAAGCTCCCCAGGGAGACCATATCCGAGACCTATGACCTCGAATACGGCAGCGCCACCCTCGAGATGCATAAGGACAGTATCAGACCCGGAATGAAGGTGTTCCTGGTCGACGACCTGGTAGCCACCGGGGGAACCACTGCGGCCATCATAAAGATGGTGGAGAAACTCGGCGGAAAGGTCGTCAAGATCGGCTTCGTCATGGAACTCGCCGGATTCGACGCCAAGAACAAAGCGTTGAAAGGATACGACGTCGAGAGTCTCATATCCTATCCGGGGAACTGAGACCGTCGGGGGCCCTCCCCCGACAACTATTCTATGGAACATGGAGGGCGTGCCGGGATTCGAACCCGGGTTGTCAGCTCCGAAGGCTGATAGGATGATCCAAGCTACCACACACGCCCTTCCGTACCATCGTCGGCACCCTATTAATTATGATTGGACAAACGACGCACAATATCCTTTAATCGAACCTCCCCGATTACCGTCCCAATGTCAAAGGTTGTAATGAACGACGGTGCTGGAGGGGAACTCATGCAGGAGTTCATCTCGAAGCACATCACCAGCCATTTCCCCAAAATGGACACGGAGGTGCCGCTGGACGCTTTGGACGACTCCGCGGTAGTGGACGACGTCGTCTTCACCATAGACGGCCACACCGTTAACCCCCTTTTCTTCCCAGGAGGGGATATCGGGAAGATCGCCGTGTCCGGGACAGTCAACGACATCTCCGTCATGGGCGCGAAACCCATCGGGATAGCCAGCTCCGTGGTCTTGGAGGAAGGGCTCGACGCGGATATCGTGGACAGGGTCATGAAGAGCATGGGCGACACGGCCGCGTATGCAGGGGTGCCCATCGTAACCGGAGACACCAAGGTCATGGGCGCAGGGGAACTGGACAAGATGGTCGTATCCACTGCGGCCATCGGAAAAAGACCGGACTACCTCGACCACGACATGGAGGTCGCCAACTCGTACAGGAAGGTGGACAGCAGATGGTGCTCCGACTCCAACACCCGCCCGGGGGACGTCATAATCGTCTCCGGATACATGGGGGACCACGGCATAGCCCTTCTCTCGTTCAGGGAAGGGTACGGATTCGACAGCGTCATCGAATCGGATGTACAGCCTCTCAACAAGATGATCGAGAAAGGTCTCCGCGTAGGCGGGATCGTCGCCATGAAGGACCCCACCAGAGGAGGGCTTGCCAACACCCTCAACGAGTGGGCCGGGAAGTCGAAGTGCCAGCTGGACATAGACGAGGAGTGCATACCTCTCAGGGACGGCGTCGTCAGCGCCTGCGAACTCCTGGGGATAGAACCTCTGAACATCGGGAACGAAGGGAAATGCGTGATCTCCGTGGTCCCCGAGATGGCCGAGGAGGTCCTGAAGGCCATAAGGTCCACGCCGGAAGGAAAGGATGCGGCCATCATCGGTAAGGCATCCGAAGGACCCGGCAGGGTCGTCCTGCGTACGGAGATCGGCGGAAGGAGGATCCTCGAACCTCCGTCTGGCGACCCCGTCCCCAGGATATGCTGACGGACGATATCGGCGGCGGACTCGTGCCGCCGCCTCTGTTTTCCGACCGCGTTCTCCCGACATCTCGGAGTAGGGGTAGAACCTTTATAGGACACCCCTGCTGATACCCACTCAGGAGAACATCATGGTCACATTCCTTCCGTTCAAGGGCTACAGACCCAACATCCGTGCCGGTGAGACGATCGCCGACCGCGTATCCCCTCCGTACGACGTGATCGGGGAAGAAGAGCTCAGACAGCTGCAGTCGAAGAGGGAGAACGTAACCAACCTCACCTTGTCACCCGATGCGGACAAGAGATACACACAGGCCAGGAAGAGACTCGACGAGATGGTCGCCGACGGCTCCCTGAAACAGGACGAACCGTCCTACTACATCTACGATCAGACCTTCTCGGACGGCGGAAAGACCTACACCAGGAGAGGACTGGTCGGCATACTTCGGACGGAGGAGTACTCCGAAGGGAACATCATACCGCACGAGGAGACGTTCTCCAAGGTCAAGGCGGACAGGCTCAATCTGCTGAGGGACATGGAGACCCACCTCGAAAGCATCTTCGGGATCTTCCCGGGACTCGGAAAGGAGCTCGACAGGAAGGTGGACGACAGTGCCAGACTCCTTTACAGGTACGTCGACGGGAACGGTGTGGAACACAGATACAGCAGGATCTGCGATGAGGGGCTGTGCAAGGAGATCTCCGAGAAACTGAAGGACCAGAAGATGCTGATAGCGGACGGCCACCACAGGTACGAGACCGCCCTTAACTATGCCAAGGAGAACCCGGATTCCGAGGCCAAACAATTCGTCCTCTGCACCATGGTGTCCCAGGACGATGCCGGATTGGTCATATGGCCCACACACCGTCTGATCGATGCAGGAGACATCGGAGAGACCAGCGCCATAAAGAAGATCGGCAAGGCCATGACCATGACCGAGGTGACGGAGGAGGAGATGGAGTCCCGGTTGAAGGAACATCTCTTCGGAATGATGTTCAGGTCCGGAAGGTGCTTCCTGTTGGACAACACATCCGATGACGGGAACGTCATGATGAAACTCGACACCTATACGGCACAGCAGAAGATCCTTTACGGAGTGTACAAGAGCGACGAGGGGAAATCCAAAATCTCCTACGATGCCGAACTGGGATCCGTCAAGAAGGCCATGGCCGAGAAGAAGCATGATGCGGCGATAGTCCTCAACGCACCCTGCCTGCAGACCATCTGGGACCTTGCGGGACAGGGGAAGAGGATGCCGAAGAAGACGACGTTCTTCTTCCCGAAGATCTGGTCCGGCTGGGTCTTCTACAGGATGGAGTGAATACCTTTTACATGACGGGCTTCGGCCCGTCCTTTTCATATCTGCCGGGAACGCCCGGATACATCGGACGATCGTGGTCCCGGTCGAAGAATACCCGTCCGCCGGACTGCACAATCCGAGGCCGGGCATCGTCTTGAAGGGAATACAACGTTACAGACGATATGGCCATGACCCCGGATGATGGATGATTGGAAAAGATGGAGCCGCTGGAGGGAATTGAACCCTCGGCCTACGCCTTACCAAGGCGTCGCTATACCCCTTAGCCACAGCGGCACTAAACTTCGCTAAATGAACATTGATATTTAATGGTTATTGGTCCCGAAGACTCCTGACACGTGTGTTCGGACCTCATAACGGCCACATGGTCCACGGTCCGGGCCGCTTCCTTCCGTGGAGCGTATTTTATTAGTGGATACGATTGAGGGGGCATGAAGAAGGAGATGAGCTCTTTCGACGTCCGCTCCGTGGTCACGGAGATGGCCGCCCTGGAGAACGCCCACATGGACAAGATCTTCCAGTGGGGAGCGGGGAACGTCCTGTTCCGTATCAACACCAAGAACGGCAAGGAGGACCTTTTCTTCAAAGACAAGAAGTGGCTGTTCCTGTCCCCCGACAGGCCCGATACCCCTGTCACCCCCACCTCCTTCGCCACATTCCTGAGGAAATACCTCACCAACGCCCGTATCGGCAAGACCAGACAGATCGGTTTCGACCGTATCGTCGAAATGCAGGTGTTCAAGGCAGAGGGAGAATACCTCCTCATCTTCGAGATGTTCGGAGGAGGGAACGTCCTCCTGGTACAGGATGGGAAGATAGTGAACTGCCTTACCCAGAGGACGTTCCGCGACAGGACCACCCGTCCCGGCGAGGAATACGTGATGCCGAAGGAGAGATTCAACCCTCTGACTTCCGACGAGGATTCCTTCAAGAATCTCTTCAGAAGCTCCGACTCCGATACCGTCAGGACCCTCGCCACCGTCAACAACCTAGGAGGACAGTATGCGGAAGAGGTCTGCAAACGTGCCGGCGTAGACAAGACCGTTCCCGCTAAGGATGCGGACGACGCCTCCGTACATGCCCTTCACTCGGCGGTCATGGAGATCGCGGACTACGTCATGAGGGAACCGCACCCGACGATATTCCGCCAGGAAGGGAAGATCGTGGACATAGCCCCCATGGACCTTCACATCTACGAGGATTGCGTGAAGGAACCCATGCCCACCATATCCGAGGCCATCGGGAAGTTCATGGGAGAGAACGAGGCCGAGGAGCAGCGGGAATTCGTAGACCCAGAGATCGAGAAACTCAAAAAGAGGATCGAGAAGCAGAAGGAGACCGTCGACGCATACCGTGTTGAGGCCGAGCGCCTCAAGGCGCAGGCGGATTCGCTTTACACCGAATACCAGAAGGTGTCCGAACTCCTGACCGTCCTCGGAGAACAATGCAAGAAGCTGTCATGGGAGAAACTCACCGAGGGTGCACTCAAGATCCCCTACGTGTCCTACATAGACCCGTCCAAGAACATCGTCGCCATGAAGATAGGTATCCTCGAGGTGGAACTCGACTATACCAAGAACATAGACACCAACGCCTCCGAGATCTACGCCAGAGGAAAGGAGCAGAACGAGAAGGCCGACAACGCCCAGAAGGCTCTGGATGACTCCGTGGCGGAGCTGGAGAAGAAGCAGAAGGGATTCGATAAGAAGGTCGCCGCCGAACTGGCCAAGGCCAAACCGACGAAGAGGTTCTGGTTCGAATCGTACAAGTGGTTCGTCTCCTCGGGAGGGAGACTCGTCATAGCCGGAAGGGACACCCACTCCAACGACCAGGTGGTCAAGAAACACCTGAAGGAGGGGGATGTCTATGCACATGCCGACATCCACGGAGCACCGTCCGTCATCCTGAAGGACGGCCTCAAGGCATCCGAGGAGGAGCTCAGGGAGGCCTGCTGGTTCGCTCTGGCACAGTCCAAGGCCTGGATGGCCGGATCGGCCGAGGGAGGGGCGTTCTGGGCCTATCCCGACCAGGTCAGCAAGACCCCCAACGCCGGAGAGTTCGTCCCCAGGGGGGCGTTCATCATCAGAGGGAAGAGGAACTACGAGTACCATCTTCCCCTGGAGATGGGGATCGGGGAGGTCTATTACCAGAACGAGCGCAAGATCATGTGCGCCCCCACCCCTGTGATGGAGAAATGCAGCGAGAAGTACTATGTCATCCGCCCCTCCAAGGAGAAAAACGGCAGGATGGCCGGAGACATTGCCAAGGCTTTCGAAGTACCGGAGGAAGAAGTATCGAGGATACTCCCGCCCGGATCCGTGGACATCGTAAGGAAGGTCCTCCCGAAACCGGATACCGGTGAAGAGGAGTGAGGATCACTCCAATTCGAGGCCGAATATCGCAGGATGTTCCTCCGGACAGAGTTCGGAGGAACAATTCCTGACGAACTGTTGCAGATGGGCCATATCCTTGTCCGTGAGGGACGCCTTGCGCCTGTTCCCTACACGGGTCAGCAGGATATTCCCGCCCAATACAGGCTTCCCCTCGGACGAATATGCCGATACGACGGCGCTGCGGTCCTGGAGAACGTCCTTGTCGCCGTACACAGCGTAACGGGTGCCTCCGACGGAGCACGCGATGCGGAATATGTTGTCGCAGCGTATTACCTCGCAGTACTGCCCCTATATATCATCGATCTCCACGGACCTGACATCACGGTTGTCGACATCGATGAAAACACAACGTACTCTGCCGATTCCGAACACGAGTCCATGCAGCAGTTCCGATTATTTCAACCGTGCGAAGACAGGCCCCTCGCCCGATCCGTAAACCGATGGCCATATGATATTGGTTGATCTCCGAGCATCCCGATGCAAGATTATATATTGGACCATGCTGCTGAGTAATCAACGAAGCATAAGTCGCCACGTTTAGCCTCGTGCACTCGCAAACCGCATATGCGTCCGGTTCACAATGTTCAGTTCTGTATCCTCTTGATGTCATACTTGCCGGGTATGAGTTCGAAGAATCGATCGTTCCTTTCTTGCGGTTGTGACAATTTGGTGATAGATGGCGAAATGTCGGCGGAAACGAGATTTTCAAATTGAAACAAATCCGCCCATATCAAATCCGATGCTGGCCAAAAAGAATGGCGGGCATATTGGGATTCGAACCCAAGTCTAGGGCTCCGCAAGCCCCTAGGATATCCAAGCTACCCCATATGCCCGTGGAATTAATGCGGCCCGATCCTTACGGATAGGTAAGTGGTTTTACCCTTCATGCCTCAGGATGAGACAGGTAGCGGGTGATGTATCCGGCGATCTTGTTCCTCATCGGAACGGTCTGGACGTCGGTAAGGGTTGCGACCATTTCCTTGTTGTTGTCGAAATCCTTGTTGAACGCCTGAGGATATTTGTTGATGAGTTCGATGGATACTCTCTTGATGTAGGTGGGTCTTATTCTTCCCATATCTTTCACCGAGTAATCCGACTGATGGATATTCCTTATTTAAAACATTGCGAAGAACGAAGGCTTCAGCATATGCCGAAATTTCCGATTTCCGCCACCATGTGCGCTCGGAAACCCGTCGGCAGTGTGATAGATTGATAAGCCGACACCCCGATGACAAGACGATCACCATGTCCGGGAAGTACAACGAGAAGTATGTTGAAGAATACAATGCGGCCATTGCGGCATACAACCGCGGAGACTACGAGAAGGCGGCAGAATTCATGCCCAAGGCGGCGAAAGAAGGCGACGAATACGCCCAGATGGTTCTTGGGAAGATGTACTATCTCGGGAAGGGCGTGGAACGCTCCGCGAAGAAGGCCGTCAAATGGTGGAGGAAGGCGGCGGACGCCGGCAACGAAAGTGCCGCCGACCTTCTGAAGTGGGCCGAAAGGTACGGCTGTCCGAAGAATGTGGAATTCCTCCTTACGGACTGTTTCGTAAGCGGGGACTTCGAGTATGTCGTTACCGGAATGGACAGGAGGGTGGCCGTCTCGGAATACAAGGGGGTTTCCGTCAAACCGGTCTTGAAGTACAAGGTGGAGTACGGAGGGGAGACGTATTACCTCACCGGCATAGGGGGTTATGCGTTCGACGGTTCCCAAATCGAGAGCGTAACGATACCCGAGGGGGTGACAACACTTGGAGAGGCCTGTTTCGAAGACCAGTGGGAGCTGACGAAGGTCGTCCTGCCTTCGTCTGTGACCGAGATCGGGACCGCCGCGTTCGAGGGCTGCGAATCCCTTTCCAAGATAGATCTCGGCGGAACGGAGACCATAGGGGATTATGCGTTCGAGGGCTGCATGTGCCTGAAGGAACTGATACTTCCAGAAAGTGTCAGGAGCATCGGAAAGGGGGCTTTCCAGAACTGCTCCTCCCTGAAGAAGGTGACGATCCCCTGCGGCGTGGAACGTCTGTCCAAGGACGTCTTCAGAGACTGCCACTCCTTGAAGACCGTTAATGTGCCAGACTCCCTCAGGCACATATGTTTTGGAGCCTTCGAGAACTGCGCCATCACGACCATGGAGCTGCCTGCGGGCGTAGAAAAGTTCACCGGAGGGTCGTTCCTCGGATGCGTATCCCTGAAGACATTGACAGTGGCGGAAGGCAACATCAGATACCGCTCAGAAAAGGGGATGGTCTACGACGATATCGACAGGAAACTCGTACTGTGTCCTGCAGGCAAAGGTGCGAACCGTGTGGAAGTGGCCCCTGGGACCGTATCCATAGGTAAATGCGCATTCACCAAATGCACAGGCCTGAAAGAGGTCGTCCTCCCCGAGAGTCTCAAGAAGATCGGGACATCCGCATTCCTATACTGCGAAGACCTCGAAAATATAACCTTCTCCGAAGGACTCGAGGAGATCTGCTACGGTGCGTTCGCATACTGCGGATCCCTGAGGAAGATCGATGTACCAGACTCTCTGAGGAAGATGGGGGATTATTCCCTGTACGAAACCTCCGTGACCGACATCCGTCTGCCCAAAGGAACCGACAGGTCCCTGGTCTTCGGAGTCGACGAGGATCAGTGGTGATCCTTCATATCCGTACGAGGATGCCCGCAGGTCTTCTTTCCTTCGGGACAGGGGCCCCTTATGCATGCGGGTCCGGCATCGGAGAATATGACGGGCGAGACCTCCTTGCAGAGCCTCAGCATCTCGTCCGCCATCTCCCTGATCTCCCACTGGGCCCTGTTGCAACACCTCATGGAGAAGAAATGAAGGAGTTCGCGGGCGTTCATCGTTATCGTTATGTTGGTGGTGCAACCGTTGGGGAGGACATATCTGGCATCCTCCGCCGGGATCCCCATGCCGATCAACTTGGAATAGGAGTCCCAGATCCCATCCATGGTCTCCTCGTAGACCTTCATGGCCTCGGGGTCCCTCTTCACCGTCTCCGGCACCACGTATGTCGGCTCGGACAGCCTGACATACCTCTGGGACTGTTGCGAGAACGAGGCAATCCTATGCCTCACCAATTGATGGGTGAGCGCACGGGAGACCCCTTCCACGGAGAAGGTGAAAACGGCATGCTCGATCACGGAATGGTGCCCCATGCCTATTACATGACGGAGCATCTTGGCCGGATCCACGGTCTCCAAGAGGTCTGCGGCGGAGTCCTCCGAGTAGCACGAGTGTGCTGCGGCCGCACATATCCTATCCGCATCCGGCGTATGTGCCAGCAATCTGACTATCATTCTTCGACACCTTCCCAATACTGGGTCTTCAGCTGCTTGACGCGTTCGGGATCCATGAGTTCCACGAGTCTGACGACCCTTCTGCCTTCCTCCGGCAGAAGTTTCAAAAGACCGTCCACATGACCGTCCCCCACCACCACGACCACCCTGTCGTGCGTGGCACAGACCTCCTTTATCTTGGAGGCCATGAATTCGTTCCTTTCGTCGATGAGGACCCTCACCATGGTCGGATACCTCTTCCTCATCTCCTCGATATAGGCGGCCTGGTCCTTGGAATAGTCCTTCTGGGTCCTGTCCACCTTCCTCTTCCCGAAGATGCTGTCCGATATCCCGGACAGCCTGTAGCGCATCCTCTCCCCGCGGCCCATCTGGGTCCACATGCGGTCCATGGTGGCGGATGCGTCCTTGTCTATGCAGAATATCTCCGCATCGCACGACTTGCCGGCACCGATGGCGGCCACCATGTCTGCTCCTGCGGTGCTCTTGTTCTGTGCGGACATCTTCTCCTGGTATTTCGCCGACTGCTGGTAGGCGGCGTTGGTCTGCTTGAGCCTCTCCTCCTTGGAAGCGTCCGGATCGATCCCTCTGGCCTCCAGGTCCTTCCTGAGGGCCTCCTTGTCACCGGTGAGGGCATGGTACCTCATATCGTCCAGTTCCACACAAACGGCCTGAGGCCAGCACTGTCTGACGATGAACGAGATGGGGTCCGAGATGTTGAAGACGTGTCCTGTCCCGATTATCGTAAGCATATGGTCGGGGAGAATACGGTCGATTGATATAAAGGTCGGCAGAAACGACTGCGGCTGTAAAACGTTCGTATGATGGCGTCGACGACGATGTCTATCGGCCATCCGGCAAGAAGACCTGTGATGTCTCCTCCGACGAAGCGGTTTGGGATCCTCCCCTTCACGCGGATGGACGTACATGGGAGACCCGTACGGCACATCCCGGAGGGGGACGGCAGACGTGGGATGTCCGCCGCACTGCCGCATAAATAACCCCCCTCTCGTCGGATGCACCGTTCCGGAGAAAAGGAGACGGATACGTCACTCCTCTGCCGTCATCGGGCACCCTTGGATCCATTCCCCGGAGTATATGACGGATCCGTCGGCCGCATAGTGGACGCCCATGCCTTCCATCTTGCCGTTGACGAAGTCCCCTTCGTAAGATTCGCCGTTGGCCCATGTCAGCCTTCCCTTCCCGTGGAATATGCCGTTGACGAAGTCCCCTTCGTACACGTCCCCGGCCGGCCATTTCAATTTTCCGTGTCCGGAACGCGTATCATCGAGGAAATCCCCTTCGTACACCTTCCCGTCGGGCCATCTGAACGTCCCCCTCCCGGTACGGACACCGTTCAGGAAGTATCCCACATACGACTCGCCCGTATTCCAGATGAACATTCCCAACCCGTTCTCCGTCACACCGTCCTCCAGGACTGTACCTACATAGTACCCGTTCTCGTAGTCGATCCTGACATCCTCGTCCATGTCCGGGCGAAGCACCGGGAAGGATAAAACCGTTGATGTCCGAAAAACGCTAATCTACTAGCCCGCCATACCCCGGAACCATGCGCAGAAAGTACGACCTCGTCTGCTTCGACATGGACGGAGTCCTCACCAAACTGAGAAGTTCCTGGGCCTGGGTCCACCAGAGCCTCGGAGTGGAGAACGAGGCCGCCTATCAGGCCTTCATCAATCAGGAGATCGACGAGAAGGAGTTCATGCGCAGGGACATAGCCAAATGGAAGTCCGCCAAACCCGACATCTGCGAGCGCGACCTGATACATTTCTTCCAGAACATGCCCGTCATAGACGGCATACAGGAGACGGTGGCAGCCCTTCAGGAATGCGGTATGAAGTGCGTCATAATAAGCGGCGGGATCGACCTCGCCGCGAAGATGCTGAAGAACGAATACGGATTCGATGACTGCGTGGCCGACAAAGTCCTCACCAACCCGGACGGGACCCTGTCGGGAGAGGGGGAGGTAGTGGTCGATCTGAAGGACAAAGGAGTGTTCGTGAGGAAATTCATCGAAGAATACGGGACTTCTCAGGAAAGGACCGTATCGCTCGGCAACTCGTTCACCGACATCCCCATGTTCAAGAACTCGGCCATGTCCATAGCGTTCAATCCCACAGACCCCTATACGTCGGATGCGGCCACCTATACCGTGAGGAGCGAGAACATATCCGACATCCTCGACTGCATCCTGCCGGACGACCCGGAGAAGACCCCGGGCCGCCGAACAGGATGATCATTCGTCGAGGTCCATCGTACCGTCGTCGTAGAGCGACTCGTCGAACGGCTCGTCCTCGTCCACGAGGATCTCCTCCGGACGCTGGCCATTGAGTTTTTTGCCGTAGATGCGGACGATGTCCCTGGCCTCGGCGGTACCCCTCCTCATGAGCTTCGTCTTGGTCTTGATGGCGTGTATGACCGCATCCCAGGTGTCGAAGTTCATGATCATGCCGATGGTGAACTCGTCATCCGGCTCGGCCTCCAAGTACATTGGATAGGTGCGCTTGTAGTCGTTGATGGATGCCTTGACGTGAAGGATATCGAAACTCTTGACCCACAGGGCCTTCACTTCGGGGGCGGGACAGGATTTCCTCCTCTTGCCCTCGGCGTTGTCGATATAGGTGATCTGTACATGGCGGCCGTCGTCTAGGTCGAATTCGTCGCCTACCTGCACGATCTCGTCCTCCATGAGGACGGTGCGGGTGACCTCGGTGACATCCTGGTCGCTGAACATGACCTTGACCTCAATCTTCCTAGGAAGCCGGATGGTCCCGGTGAACACGCGCCCGCATTCGCCGCACTGGAACGTACCGCTCACACTGGACCTGCCCATTTTGGCCTTCAGTATCTTATGTTCGGTAACATCAGCACAGTCGGGGCACTGATAGAGGATCGTATCCGGGAGATCATCTGCCATTTCCTTCACCTATGTCTACATGTAGTCCGTCTTACTTATAAAGCCTCTTGAGAGCGGAGATACCGAACGGCTTCCCGTGGCCGGGCACCACGACGTCCGCATACTGCACTATCCTCTTCATGGAGGCCATGGCCTCATCGGGATCGCAGTTCAAGGCGGGGACCGCCTTCTTCTCCAGATTCTCCTGCAGAGGGACCGCGTCTCCGACCAAGGCATAGCGCCTGTCGGCGTCCACGAAAAGAGATCCCGAGTCCTCGGTATGCCCCGGAGTGCGCACGAAGCGGACCCCTTTCGCAATCTCCTTCTCGGTATCCAAAAGGGTCACCCCGTCCATCGGGTCCCCTCCGGAGAACTTCAGGACCTCGGCGTTACGGAACAGTCCCAGATTCCCGATGTGGTCGGGATGCCCGTGGGTGAGGACGACCGTATCGACATCCTCGGGGAATATCCTGCCTATCTGCTTGAAGGACGACCTTATCCCGGCCCCCATATATCCCTGACTGGTATCTACGACGATGTTGTGGCCGTCGTCGGTCCTTACCAATGAGGAGGTGGACCATGTACCGGAGGGGACCACGGAACCGTCCGCACCCCTCTCGAGATGTCCGATGACGAGGATGTCGATGGATGTCATGGCATGGACAATAAAATATCACCATGAATATGTTGCCATGATACAATGGAGTACAAGGACGGCCTCGACATGGCGGAGGATCCGGAAGTATATCCCCCATCGGAGGACAGCATCCTCCTGACGGAGTCCCTGGACATACGCATCGGAGAAAAGGTCCTGGAGATCGGGACCGGATCCGGCATAGTATCCATCCAATGCGCACTGAACGGGGCGGATGTCGTCTGCGGGGACATAAATCCGAGGGCGGTCGCCCTCGCCAGGAGGAATGCCGCGGCCAACGGGGTCGATATCGACGTCAGGGAGACCGACGTATACTCCAACATAGAGGGGAGGTTCGACACCATCGTCTTCAACCTTCCGTATCTCCCGGTGGAGGACGAGGGAGAACTTGCGAAGGCATGGTCCGGAGGTCCGGACGGTCTCGGTCCCCTGCCCCGGCTTCTGGAGGGAGCGCCCGAGCACCTCCTGCCGGACGGAAGGGTCGTGGTGGTGGTATCGTCCCTCATGGACAGGGCCGGTCTCGACAAGACCTTGGAGGGGTACGAAGTGAAAGTCCTTGGGGAGCTCCCCCTGTTCTTCGAAAGACTGCAGGTACTGGAGATAAAACCCCTGCTGGCACATCGGAAGTAAATCCACCATGCCGCCACCGTATATACTGCGCATACAAAGCGACATGGCCGATGCGTGGATTCTCTTCGCCTTCCTTTCTGCGATATTCGCCGCATTGACATCCATCTTCGCCAAGATCGGCATCAAGGACGTCGACTCCAATCTGGCCACCGCCCTGCGTACGGTCGTGGTCCTGATAATGGCATGGGCCATGGTCGGGACCGTCGGATCGTACGGCGATATGGGGGACATCACCCCGAGGACCTTTTTGTTCCTCATACTGTCCGGATTGGCGACCGGAGCGTCCTGGCTATGCTATTTCAAAGCTGTAAAGATAGGGAACGTCAACAAAGTCGCACCGATCGATAAGAGCAGCACCGTGCTGACCATGATACTCGCCTTCATCTTCCTGGGGGAATCGTTCACCGCATTGTCCGGTATCGGGATGGTCGTCATGTTCGCCGGCACCATGCTCATGATAGAGAGGAAGGACGTGGATGAGACCAAAAAGACCCGCGACTCGTGGCTGATCTACGCCATCCTCTCGGCAGTGTTCGCCGCGCTGACATCCATCCTCGGAAAGGTCGGCATAGAGGGTGTCGAATCCAACCTGGGGACCGCCATACGTACGGCCGTTGTCCTCATCATGGCCTGGGCGATAGTATTCATGCAGAAGACCCAGCACGACATAGGGTCCATCGGAAGGAGGGACGGGGGATTCCTCGTCCTCTCCGGACTGGCCACGGGAGCGTCGTGGCTGTGCTTCTACAAGGCCCTGCAGGACGGACCGGCATCCCTGGTCGTACCCATAGATAAACTCAGCATCCTGTTCACGGTCGTATTCGCAGTGGTCTTCCTCCACGAGAAGATGTCCAAGAAGTCCTGGATAGTCTGGCCATGCTCGTATGCGGAACGCTTATGCTGCTGCTCTGAATGTAAAAACGGAACGGACATCGAAAGGACGAGGATACGGCCCCTTCCATGTCTGCGGACGGCGGATGATATCGTAAAGACCCAGATCTGAAAAGAGAGCGGGTCGGACCGCCCCGAAGGGCGGCCCTCCGGCCTCATCCAAGAAGTTTCCTTATGGCGGCGGTGAGCAGGTCGGAGGCCTGCTTCCCGTCGATCTTTCCCCTGAGGGCACCCATGACAGGACCCATGAGGGGTCCGACCGCGGCCATCCCTTTGGATCTTACGAAATCGGCACGCTCCCCGACGATCTTCTCTATGATCGCGGCGGCCTCCCCGGCATCCACTGCGGAAAGACCCAGCTTCTTGATGGCCGCATCCATGGCCGAGCCGGATGCCATCTCCTTCAGAAGCGCCGGGATCGCCTCCTTGGCGAACTTCCCCTCCTTCAGACCGGCGAACACCTGGTAGAGCTCATCGTAGGTGAAAAGGTCGGTGTCGACCCCGTCGTGCTCCAGCTCCTGGAATGTGTTCTGGAACGTCGTGGCCGCTACTGCGGACAGGCCGAACTCGTCGGAGATCTGGCAGAAGACGTCGTCCCTGCCCTGTCTGACGATCTGGTCGGCCTGCTGGGCGTTCAACCCGTAGTCCTTCATGAGTCTGGCCTTGATCTGCTCGGGGAACTCGGGCAGGTTGGCCCTTATCCTCTCCAGCCTCTCCTTGGTGATGGACGTGGGCGGGACGTCGGTCTCCGGATACATCCTGGCCGCACCGGGGAGGGGTCTCGAGTACTTGGTGGTCCCGTCGGGCAGGGGGTCCCTGGTCTCTTCGGGGACGCCTTCGAGGGCGGTGTTGGCCCTTCCGACCGCAAGAGTGAGGGCGTCGGCGGCCTTCTTCTCGGAGGCGGCGCAGATGACGAACGCATCGTTCTCGCCGTTCATACCGAGGAAATCCCTGAGGGCGTCGACATACTTCTGCTCGATACCGTAGTTGGGAAGTTCGTCGGAATGGAAGATCCCCCTGACCCCGACGGTCCTGGCATATTGGGCCATCTCGGAACCGAGACGGAGGGTCTTGTTGTCCCCGTTCATGACCCCGGCGAAACCGGGAAGCCTGACGGCGAGCACCTTGCCCTTGGACTTGATGGCGGAGGAGATGATCTTGGATTCGCAGTCCCTGAATACCTCGGTGGCGTCCACCAGTTCTATCGGGACTGGCTTCACGCCCCTGCCTTTCAGAATGTCCCTGACCCTGAGCAGCATCTTCTGCCTCTTCACCTCGTTGGAGACGAAGTCGGGAAGCATCCTGAGCTCCTGGACACCTTTGATCTCGATACGGGCCCCGTCGGGAATGGATATGTTCAGGTCCTCCCTGATGGTGCCGAGCCCTCTCTTGACCCTCTTTGTGGCCCTCAGGAGGGTACCGATCCTCGAGGCGACCTCCATGACCTCCTCGGGAGTCCTCATATCGGGGGCGGTGGCGACCTCGATCAGGGGGATACCCAGACGGTCCGTCCTCCATGTGACCTCGGTATCGCTCGTCTCGATCTTCCTGCAGGCGTCCTCCTCCAGACAGACCGAGAGGATGCCAATCTTCCTGCCTATGGCCTCCACGGACCCGTCGACGGCCACGAGGGACGTCCTCTGGAAACCGGACGTGTTGGATCCGTCCACGACGATCTTCCTCATGAACTGGACCTCGTCTATGACGCTGGCCCCCAGAAGCTCGCTGAAGATCAGGGTGGTCTCCATCGCATCGGGGTTGACCTCGTGGGGAGGTTCCTCGTCGAGTTCCACGAGACAGGTCTCGCAGGGACAGCTCTGATACCTGTACCCGTATCCTCTCCTGAACTGTGCCAGCGCGGCACGGTCGACCTCCCCCATCTCGGAGGTGGTGGGCCTGAGCCTCCTGTATATGCCGCCGGTACCGTCCTCCGACAGCTCGCTGCGGCAATCGCAGAACAGCTTGTGGGTATCGAGCTGCTGGTGGATCTCGATGCCGCACATCATCTCGTATTTCTCATCGGTCATAGAAGCTCCCTCCTGTCGCTCATCTCGCCTGCCAGCGGGGTCTGCATGACCACCTTGGCGGCCTCGACGGAGGACGTGTTCGCAAGCGCCCACATCAGCTTGGTGTAGGCCGTCTCCGGAAGCATGTCCCAGACGGTTATGGCTCCTGCGGCGAGCATGTCCCTCCCGGTGTTGTAGACGTTGAGGTTCGTCCTCCCGTTCAGGCACTGGGATGTCACGACGACGATTATGCCCGCGTCCGTCGCCTCCTTGATGAGGGGCACCATGTTGCTGTTGACATGTCCGAGACCGGAACCGGCGATCACGACCCCCTTGCTCTTCATCACGACGTCGTGGAACAGGGCAGGGTCCATCCCGGGATAGAACTGCAGAAGGACGACGTCCGTGCACATGGCGCTCCTGGCCTCCACCTTCGCATCCGATACGGCCCTTCCGGGGGTGTTGAATACTATCTTCCCGTCCTTGTCCACATGTGCCACGGGCGGGACGTTTATGCTCTTGAACGCATCCCTGCGGGAGGTGTGCATCTTCCTTACGCGCGTACCGCAGTGTACGGCGAACGAGTCGTCCCCCGGACCGTCGTGCATGACCACGAATACCCCGGCACGGCCGCCCTCCACGCAGAACTTGGCCGCGGCCATCAGGTTGCAGCTCGCGTCCGAAGAGGGCCTGTCGGAAGACCTCTGGGCACCCACGAAGACGACGGGTTTGGAGACCTCCCCGAGCATGAACGATACGGCGGATGCGGTGTATCCCATGGTATCGGTCCCGTGGGGGACGATGACGGCGTCCGCGCCGCCGTCGAGCTCCTCGGCGATGGCCTCGGCCAGTTTCTGCCAGTGGGGGACGGTCATGTTCTCGGAGAAGATGGAGAAGAGGACCTTCGCCTTCAGATTGGCGACCTCCTTTATCTCCGGAACGGCGTTGATCATGTCGGACGTGGAGAGGGCGGGATGGACGGCACCGGTCCTGTAGTCGACGTAGGATGCGATGGTCCCCCCGGTACCTATCAGGACTATGGTCTTCAGACCCTCCTTGGTCTCCTCGGCGGACTCGGGCTTCACCCTCTCGACGGGCTTGGAGACGACTTCGATCTCGGCGGACTCGTCGATACGGATACCGATGTTGTATCCGCTCTTGACCTTCAGGATGACTATGTCCTCGCCGCTGAACTCGTGATGCGGCATCAGGACTCCTTTGTAAGACTTACCGGAGGTCTCGATGGACAGCGTGCAGCCTTCCTCTGCACCTGCGTCCCCGAGCTTCTTCGACAGGAATTCAGCATACATAATGTGGCGACGTATTCCGTCGTCCCTTTTATACGTACGCGCATGACTAACCTTTAATGCGAGGTACGGATATCACTGGCATTATGCACATAGTTCAGGCCGGAATGGAGACCGACGTCCTCAAAGCGAACAACAAGGTGGCCCACGAGATCTACCATATGTTCAAGGAGCACGGGATAAGGTCCGTGGACTTCATGGGATCCATCGGGTCCGGGAAGACCACACTCATCTGCGAGATGGGGAAGAGGCTGGAGGAACAGGGGAAGAAGGTCGTGGTCATCGCCGGGGACGTCACCGGGGACGACGACTTCAAGAGGTTCAAGGCCGCCGGACTGGAAGCCATAAACTGCAACACCAACAAGGAGTGCCATCTGGAGGCCTGGCAGATAAAGAAGGTCCTGGAAGGCACCGACCTGGACAGGTACGACGTCGTCATAATCGAGAACGTCGGGAACCTCGTATGCCCTGCGGACTTCCCTCTGGGGACCGATTACAGGGCGGTCGTCATATCCACGACCGAGGGGGACGACATGGTGAGGAAACATCACGCCGTATTCCTCCACTCGGATGTGGCCGTACTGAACAAGATGGACATCTGCGACGCGGTCGGAGTGGACCCGCAGATCATCCTGGACGACTACGCGAAACTGACTGGCGGCGTCAAGAAGATGTACACCACCAGCGCGAAGAAGGGGGACGGGATCGACGAGGTCATCGCCGCCCTCGGTCTGTGAAGGTCCTGCATGCAGTAAAACGCTTTATTAACCCTCGGAACATAGGTGATTCAAGTGAGCAACATGAAGATCTTGACAATCGGTGGAGGAGCAAGGGAACACGCAGCAGTGTGCGCCCTCGCCCGCGGAGGCGCGGAGATATACGCCGTGATGAAGAACGCCAACCCCGGGATAGAGGAACTCGCCAAGAAGGTCCTTCTGGCAGACGAATCCGACATCGACAAGATCTGCGACTTCGCCATCAACAACTTCATCGAGTTCGCGTTCGTCGGACCCGAGGCCCCTCTGGCGGCAGGCATCGTGGACGCCCTCGCCAACGTAGGGGTGAAATGCGCCTCGCCCACCAAGGCGGCGGCCAGAATAGAGACCTCCAAGACCTTCATGAGGAACCTCGTCCAGAAATACAGCATCGAAGGGAACATCGCGTTCGCCAGCTTCGACAACGAGACCGACGCCATAGAATACGTCAGGAACGTGAAGTACCCCGTGGCGATCAAACCCGTCGGGCTCACAGGCGGGAAAGGGGTCAAGGTCCAGGGAGACCAGCTGAAGGATGTGGAGGACACCATCGCATACATCGACGAGATCTTCCAGAACAACGTAGGCGGCGGGAAGGTCATCATCGAGGAGAAGGCGGTCGGGGAGGAATTCACCCAGATGGTCTTCACCGACGGAAAGGACATCATCCCCATGCCCTTGGTACAGGACCATAAGCGTGCGTACGAGGGGGACACCGGACCCAACACCGGAGGGATGGGGTCGTACAGCGATGCGGACGGGCTTCTCCCGTTCGTGACCGCAGAAGACAGACAGAAGGCCCTGGACATAGTAAGATCCATCGTCAAGGCACTGGCCGACGAGGGATGCCCCTACAAGGGCACCATGTACGGACAGTTCATGCTGACCAAGGACGGACCCAAGATCATCGAGATCAACGCCAGGTTCGGAGACCCGGAGGCCATGAACGTCCTCACCGCCCTGAAATCAGACTTCACCGAGATCGTCAGATGGATGGCCACCGGAAAGATGAGGGGCGAGGTCGAGTTCGCCCCCAAGGCCACCGTCTGCAAATACTTGGTACCCAGAGGATACGGCGTGAAGTCCGAGCCCGGATACACCATCGCCGTCGACGTGGACGCCATCGATAACGTCGGAGCGGTCGCATACTTCGGCAGCGTGGACAAGAGGGACGGCAAGCTCGTGACCGGGACGTCCCGTTCCGTAGGCATTGTGGGTATCGGCGAGAACCTCGCCGAAGCGAACGACAACTGCGAGAAGGCCCTCAACTACGTCAGATGCGACGCATCGTATGTCCGCCACGACATCGGAACGGCGGAGCTGATCCAGAAAAGGGTCGACCACATGAACCAGATCCGCGGACAATGAGACGTGTAGCCGTCAAGATAGCCTATCTGGGAGACGGATTCAACGGCTCCCAGATACAACCCCCGGAGACAGGCCTCCGCACCGTCGCAGGGGAGATCCTGGACAAACTAATCCTGGTGGACCATGTGCCGGAGGACAGGATAGACCTCCGTTTCTCCAGCCGCACCGATTCAGGCGTCAGCGCCCTCGGGAACGTCGTCGCATTCTACACCGAATTCAAGGATCTGGGTCTTCTTCTCCAAGCGCTCAATTCCGTATCGAGGGGAGTCTACTATACCGGGGTGGCCGAGATATCGGACACCTTCAATCCGAGGATGGCGGATAAGCGCTACTACAGGTATGTCACCCCTTCGAAGAATATAGATCTGGCACGTTTCACCGAGACCGCCAAGATATTCGAGGGGCATCATGATTTCAAGAGGTTCGCCAAGAACGAGACCGGAAAGTCCACGGTCATGGCGATAGATTCCGTGGAAGTACGTACCGGGGACGGTGTCATCTTAACCGACTTCTGTGCCAATTACTTCCTTTGGAACATGATCCGCAGGATAATGGCCGCCGTCATACAGGTCGGAAACGGCATGTCGTCCCTGGATGATGTCAAGGAGGTCCTCGCGGGTAAAGACGCCACCTTCGGTCTCGCCAAACCCTGCGGACTTACCCTGCTGGATGTCACATACCCAGATCTGGAATTCTGGAGACCGGAGACGTGCCCTTATACCAAGCGCATAGACCGTGACCTGTATGTCGATGCCATGAGGCTCGATTTCCACAGATCGCTGAACTACCCCGAGATGAGGCGATGACCTTCGAAGAACAGATAGAGGATGTTACACGTGCACTTACGGATCTGGAACAGGCGCAGGAATCCGCATTCTCGCAATCCAGAAAAATAATCAGAAAGACGAAGACGGCCATCCACCTGATACATGAAGACAGAAGGGACGCCGAACTGATCGATTCCATTTCAGGAGACATCGCGGCACTCATAGAGTCCGTCTCGAGATATCCGCAGGTCGTATACGGACAATCCGTGGAAGATGCCATGATGGAATTCGCAGAGACTGTGATCTACGATTACGTATCCCGCGGACAGGATATCCCTTCATACCTGGTCCTCGATGTGACACCGGCCGCCTGGGTCATGGGACTTGCGGACACCATAGGGGAACTCAGGAGGGATCTGCTCCGCTATCTGATGGAAGATGACATGGAAAAAGCCGAAAAGACATTCTCCAAGATGGAGACCCTTTCCGATGCGCTGATGTCCTTCGATGTCAAGGATTCGGTAGCACCCATAAGAAGAAAACAAGACATAGCCAGAGGCATAATGGACCGTTCTCGCACAGACCTGTCCACTGCCATGGTGATGTCACGTTACGGAAGAAGATGATCTTTTTCATAGGATCTGCGGCAATACCTTCCAACAATCCCTTGAGGAACGCCACATCGTCCACATCACATACCTTCAGCATAGGCTTCGCACCCTCGTAAGAAGGTCCCCGAACCTCTTCACCGAGGGCCGATACGGACATCTGGATCATGTTGAACAGGAATCTGTCGTCATAGATCCCTCCGATGACGGCCCCCCTACAATAGACGGGATACCCGCCCATCGTCTTCCTGAATGAGACATCCGACCCCGAAAGGGCGTCTTTCACCTGACGGAAACGGATCTGAAGTGGATGTTGAAAGAAAAGGGGGCTTTCGCCCCCATTGAATGGTTTTCAGCGCCTGGCCTTCGGCTTACCGTAGTTCTTCACCGGCTTCCTCACCACGTAGATGAACGCGATGATGACAATGATGAAGATGATGGCCATCACGTAGTTCAGCCAGTCGTAGTTACCGTCCTCGTAATAGAACGTGGACTTCTCCAAGACTATGCTGCCATCGGAAGTCGCGACATAGAACGAATGCTGACCATGAGACAGATTCGAACTGTAGTACTTGTAGGATATAGTACTGGAACTTCCGGGTGAGACCTTCAGCGTGGTGGCGCTGTCCTCGATCTTCTCTCCATCCACGAAGAAATAGACCGTCGTGTTGATGTCTACCTCCCCGTTGTTGGAGATCGTGGCGGACAGGGTTATCGGTGTTACGACCTTGATGTCTACACTGTCGGTGTAGGTCATATCGCTGCCGCCGTCGATGGACTCCGTCCAGGTCACGGTAAGGGTGTACCTGCCGGTGGTGGTGGGCGCAGTCACCGTGAGGGTGACGACCTCTCCGTTATCCATGTCCCCGGAGGACGGGCTGACCGCACTGCTCTGGGTCGTCCCGGAGGAATTGGTCAGCTTAGCCGTATACGATATCGAGAGCGCGGTATACGAGGAGATCTCCTTGAACGTCATGTCGAACTTCAGTTCACCGCTGGGCTTTACAGAAGTCTCATCACCTGTTATCGAGTAGTTGGCGGTCTGTTCCGAATCGGCGGCCTCGGACTCAGAACCGGTCTCGCTTAGGAGAACGGCCCCGGCCGAGAAGACGACCAGAACGGCCGCGAGCATGGTCCATACCTTCACTTGCGTGAGAACACCCCCCTCTTGGATCCCGTCCAGATTATCAGGAGCAGGACCAGCACGGTCAGTATGAAGAGGGCCCAGAAGGTCATGCTGATCTTCTTACCCTCATTGGAAGCACCTCCGTCGGAGACAGAGCCGCTGTCCAGAGACAGATCGGCCGTCTGAGCCTCCAGGGCGGCCGCGGATGCGACATTGCCGCTCACCGTGATCTCCGAACTGTCGGTCTTCAACGATACGGCATTTCCGGCCACATCGGTAACGGTCACATCGACCTTGACCTTGGGAACGGCCGTACTGCTGCCGTCGGTGTTGATCACCATGACATACAGAGTGGTGGTCAAGAATCCGTTCAGATCGAACTTCTCGGTGCTGTCGCCTGCATAGATGATGTATCCGGTGCTGTCGACGACGAACACCTTCCAGCCGGTGACGGACGAATCGGACAGCGATGCGGTCACATTCGCATACTCCAGGTTGGAGTTGGGGTTGACGATGGTTATCGCATACCTGTATACGGAACCGGCGGCGATATCGGAACTCGTCTTGTCGGCGGATGTGACGTTTACGACGGTATCGTTCACAGTGGAAGCGGCTGCATACTTGTTCGCAGGAACGATGCACTTGGCGACCTCGTTACCGACGGTGTCGGAAACGGTCACATACATGTTGGAGTCCCCGGCCCCAATCTTGGTAGCATCGAAATGTCCTTTCACGGTGACCGTTCCATTGCTCTCGCCGGCGATCGTCAGCGTGTAGGCCTTGTCCAATACGAACACGGAGCTTCCGGTTATCACGTAGGTCATGGAGTATTTGTTGGTGTTGAAGACCTTGATCTCCAGAGTTCCGTTTCCTGCGGTGTCGAAGGATCCGCTGACTACCTCGACGGCATCGTCGTAGGTAGATCCCACGCCATTGCTGATGACGGAGAAGTTGTAGGTGACATCCTTGTCCTCGACCGTCACAGACTCGTCGGCATCTGTCTTGAGCTCGTATTTGATATTATTACTCTCGACGGTGATCTTCTTCACACTCATGCTGACCGTTACGTTCTTCGGAACGTTGAACTCGTAGTTTCCGTCCTTGATGTCGACTCCGAGCTCGTAGCCCACGGTGTTGTATGTGTATTTCACGGTCATGCTTCCGTCCGCGGTCACACCTACGTATCCGGAGACCTTCACCGTCTCGTAGGGAGAGGTCAGATCCACGGCGGATATGGAGGAGGTTATCTTCTGAGAGACTGCGACCTTGTCTTCTCCGGACTTGACGCTGAAGATGTACTCGTGGTTCTTCTCGAGGTAGTACTTCACAGTGACAGTGGTGTCCGATGTAGACTTGTCACCTTTCTCGTAAGTCCCGGTGTTTCCGTCGGAATCTTTCAGAGCGGTGATGCTGAGGGAGTCGCCATCGGTGTACTTGACCTCGACGGCATAGCACTCGAACCCGTTGGTCAGGGAATCGAGGGTGAGGTTGTTGTGACCGAGATAGACCGTGAAGTTGTCGTCTGCGTAGTATCCCTGGTTGAGGAGCTCGTCGACGACCAGGTAATACTTGCCGGCGAACAGCTGGATCGAGTTTCCGTTGTTCTTCTGAAGCTCGAAATATGTGGGAGTCTCGGAATCCTTGTCGGCGTAGTAGTAGATCTTCAGGTCGTATTCGGTGGAGTTGGTCACTCCGATCTTCTTGACCTGCAGAGGCTTCTCCGCATCCTCGGTGAGTTCGAACGACATCGTGGACAGAGATGTGTTGGACGTGACTCCGGTAGAGGAGTTGGTCTTGTCGTTCAGGACCTTCAGCAGAACGGCGTCCATTGCAGACATGGTCACATCTATGCTTCCATCCTTGGGCACCCAGAACACCGCCTTTCCGGAAGTGTTGGTGAGTACATACAGGTTGTAGGAGGCCTCTCCATCGGTGATCTTTCCGCTCAGACCGTAGAACGGCAGGGTCTTGGTGGACGAACTGCTGGTCCCGGTGTGGAAGTTGACGGTCTGACTGACGGAGTATGCGATGCGCAGGGAGATGTTCCCGCCCTCGCTGTCGGCGGATATGTCACCGGCGACTTCGAGGGTCCTGAGATCCGCCTGACCGTCACCGTTGTAGGAGTACAGGGTGTAGGTGCCGCTAGGAACATAGGCGGTATACTGACCGTCACCGTTGGTGGTGCAGCTGAACACTGCGCCGTCGTCACCCCTTATGAAGGTCACGGTGACTCCGGATGCGGCCTTGCCGTCGACGTCCTTAACCGTACCGGTCACGGAATAGACGGTCTTCCCTTCACCGAGAGCGATACCGGTGCCGGAAGATGTTCCGACTCCATAGTAGATCTTGCCATCGGATATGACATAGGCGGTATAGGTGTTGGCGACCCCTCCGGGAGCAGGTACAAATGCCTTCGTATCGGAATACGCAATGGATGTGTATCCAATCGAGGAGATCGTAGGGGCAGATCCCGTACTGTTGTTGGTGATATTCATGTCGTTGGCAGGATATGCGGTAAGGGAGATGGTCTTGGATCCTCCGGACGACACGGACACGGTGGAGGTGGATGATATGACATATCCGTTACCTGCATCTTGTGCACCGTATGTGCCGGCAGGGACGACTATCTTGGCCGACCCTGCGGAATCGGTGGTTCCCTTGAAGACCTCTCCGGTATCCACGTTGTAGACGCTTGCATCGGTTCCGGAGACCTTCGCACCGTATTCGTCGGTGACAGTGACGGTGACGGTCCCGGTGGGGACGGATATGCGAAGGCTTTCGATGGCGGAGGACACCGTCACCTTGGCGGTGGTCACTGAAGTACCGTCCGCAAGATAGAGGGTGGCGTTGTAGATGTCCGGGACCATGTGGACTTCGCTGATCAAACCGTTGCTTACAGCGGCCTGATATGATTTACCGGAAGCCACACCGGTGTAGACCAGATATCCCTCGAATTTGTAAAGGGAGTTGTCCGATGAGAGGACGGTGGTCCCTTCTACGGCCACAGTGGTCAGTGCCAGATCCCTGTCGGACTCGAAGCTTGCCTTGACGCGCGTATCTACGGCCGTACCGTCGTATGCATTGGTCGCTCCGACGTAGAACGTCACATAGTAGTCGGACCCGTTGGGGACCACCACCGTGTATTTACCGTCGCCGTCGGTGTATGCGGTGCTGCGCTGCACATACTTCCCGAGCTGGGAATCGTACTCGAACACCGCGACCTTCACGCCCTTGACCGCATCGGTTCCGTCGGTGACGGTACCCGAGAGGTCGGTGTGGGCGGAGGCGTTGTTGCCGACGTATTCAAGCAGGACTACGGAGGACAGATAGTTGATGAGTCCGCCGTCGGTCTTCTGCTTCGCGATCGCCTCGTATGCATCCATGTCGACCCATCCGTCGGAGGATGCCGTGGCCGAGGAATCGGGGTTGTACATGACGTGCCAGTAGACCGCCTTGAAACCGTCGAGGGTGGCCGCCGGGGTGACGGTCACGCTCTTGTCGGCGAGAGCGAGGCTCTGCAGAAGTGTCATACTGCTGCTGTAACCGCTGCCGTCGATACCGAACAGGGCCTTCCACAGGAATGTCTGGTACATTGCATTGGTGTAGGACGTGTACCCGGTGGAGGAGTTGATCGAGTAGAACTCGCTCACCGCCCCATAAGAGCCGGTGGTGTAGTTGCCGAGGTACGCCATGGTGGAGAACGAGGAGCTGTCGTTGTAGTAGATGGGCAGCATGCTTCCGTCCACTTCTACGTATTTGATCCCGTTGTAGTGCTTGGCAGAGACACATACGGAGGAGTACATCTCCTGGATCTTGTCCTCGGAGACGGTCTTCACGATGTAATCGGTTACGGCCAGGTACACCGCGTTCTCGTCCGTCAGGGCGGGGATGTCGATTCCGGAGAAGTCGTCGGAATTGGCCGCGATGTAATCCTTCGCACCGCTTCCGGTGGTCAGCCTCTCCATCTCGGCGTAGTCGAGACCGGCGGCCGCGATGTCCGCCCCGAAGTTCTTAAGGTCCGCCGAGAGCATTATACGGAGGGCGAACGTGGCGACGACCTTCGCACTGCTATCGGACAGATAGACGGACGTCATCGCAGAGGCCCCTCCGCCCACGGCATCGGTGACGCTCTTGAATCCGCCCTTTATGACGGAATCGTTGGCGTTACCTATCCAAGTTACGAGGGAACCGCTCTTGTCCACATCGGAATACTCGTTCCAGAGCGAGTCGATCATGGAGTCCTCGGCGGTGTTGATCGTGTAGCCGAGCCCTCCGTAGTATCCGGACTTCTCGTCGTTGGTGGGGGTGGCGGCGTCGACGGCGTATACCGCGTTGGGCAATACCACCAGAAGAACGGCCACCAGAAGGGTGGAGAACGGGAAGAACTTGAGTGCCTTCCTGGCACCGGCCTTGACACCGTTGCCCCTGAGGGATGCGAAGTATCCTTTCATGTCCACGGACCTGATGATCCTCACGGACAGTGCGGAGCATCCGATGGCGAATGCGGCACCTGCCAATACGGCATAGTCCGCATTGAACCATCCCACAAAGAACATGGAGAGGAGGAACAGCATGGTGAACCCGTACATCCTGGAGTTGGAGTGCTTCCTGTATCTGTAAAGCATCCATCCGCCGTAGATCAGCGGGAACCAGAGGGTGAGCCATCCGTAATACGAGGCCATGCCGGAGATGCTTGTGCGGGATGCGCTGTTGACGAGGGACTGCATGAGGCTCCCGTTGTACACGCTGTTCCCGTGGGTCATCGCGTTGGATATCTCGGGCAGTCCGAGGGCAATGGCGATGGCGACGACCGCGATGGCGACGATGAATACGGGGATCGTGACGACCCACGGCTTCTTCTCGACGGCCGCGAAGGCGATGCTGAACGCGATGGTCAGGAGACCGAGGACGAATCCACCGGAGAACACGGCGTCCCACAGTCCGACGGGGATGTAATAACATGCTCCGAGGACGAGTCCGATGGCGAGGACCGTGTCGACTATGAGGACGGCGGACCACATGTCCCTTCCGCCGATACGCTGGACGATCATCGCTATCGCGAGACAGACCGCCGCGACGACGACATACATCCTGAAATCGGTCCAGGAAAGTACGACCGCTGCGAAGAATATCCCTGCGAGGACGGTGTACCTGAGGGCGGACTTGTTGTGGAAGACGCCCTTGGGACCGGCGACGGAATCCCTGTCCACCGCTTCGAATGCCGATGCCAGGAAGTAGACCATCCAGGCTGCGATGAAGCAGATGAACGCGAAGCCCGTCCCGTTGGAGAACGGGGTCGTCATGATGAGCAGCGCGAAGAAGGCGTAGAACAAGGCTGCGACGATACCGATGGTCTCGTCTCCCTTGAACATCTTCTTGGCGGCCATGTAGACGGGGATGCAGGTGAGCGCTCCGAGTATGGGGGCGGACCATGCGAGGACTCCGGCGGCCGCGGTAGCGTCAGAGACCCCGAAGAGGGTCACGACGAACGCGATGGCGGCGACAATATAGTCGAAAAGCGGACCGAACGTGTTCGCCGATCCGAAGGGGTAGTTCAATGCCGCATCTCTGACGGGACTGTAGGTACCCGCAAGGATCTCCTCCACTATGCGGAGGTTGTTGGAAGCGCTTGAACCGCCGGACAACGCATAGTTGTCTCCGGCGGAGATCCCGTACGCGAACACGAACCTCATGAGGAAGGCTGCGATGATGATCGCGAACATGGAAAGCAAGCGCCAATGCTCTCTGAACCATACGCCCTTGCTCCCGCTGTTCGCGGAAGACTTGGGTTCCCCATCATCCGGGGCGGCTTTTCCGATAGCAAATTTGCGCATTCTCGATTCTCCGTAACGATATCGAATGCGCAAACATGCCTGATTTGTTATTTATAGGTTTACGGGCGCGTATTATTAATATAATATACTGGGAAAGGAGTTGGATGGAAGAACAGGACGCTGGCTCTTTCAGAGTACCGTCCTGATCTCGTCGGCGATGTCCCCGGCCACCTTCGACGGGTCGTCCGATTTATAAATGGCCCTGCCCACTATGACATAATCCGCACCGGCGCTTATCGCGGCGGAGGCGGACCCCCCTTGGGCACCTACCCCGGGGGAGAGGATCTCCCTGTCCCCTATGACCTTCCGTATGGCGGCTATCCTGTCCGGACGAGTCGCAGGGGCGATGAATCCTTTCACCCCGCACCTTACTCCGACAAGTGCCAGCGCCTCTGCGTTAGGTGCCGTGAACTCCTTTCCGCCCGGATGGCTCATCTCGGTGACGGCATAGATGTTGCCCCTTCCCGCCGCGGTATCGACCGCCTCCTTCATGGAATCGCTCCCCGTGAAAGAATGGACTATGACCGCCGAAGCCCCTCTTCCGAGGGCGCCGTCGACGATGAGATGGACCGTGTTGGGTATATCCGCCACCTTGAAATCGCATATCACGTCGGAGCGTCTGGAAAGTTCCGTTATCATCTCCGGACCGGCGGACAGGACGAGCGGCCAGTTGATCTTGATGGCATCCACAGTGCCAGACACGGCATCGGCGATATCCAGTGCCTTCTCTCTGTCGGTCTCGTCGAGCGCAAGTATCAGACGGCTGCTCTTTCTCATCGCGGTTGCCATCGTCCGAATATTTTTAAAACCTTGCTACAGATGTTGCGACATGTCCTTCATCAGGTTCAATTCGGGGTCCGCCGCCAACGGAAAACTTGCAAACGGTTGCGAATTCTGCATAAGAGGGTCCAAGATGGTCCTTTTCGTCACCGGCCGTTGCAAAGCGGGATGCTTCTACTGCCCGATATCGGCCGAAAGGAAAGGAAGGGACACAGTCTATGCGAACGAATGCCCGGCCATGAACGACGACCAGATCATTGAGGAGGCCGAGGCGATGGACGCGGAAGGGACCGGGATCACCGGAGGGGACCCCTCCGAGAATCTGGACAGGACCCTGCACTACATCCGTCTCCTGAAGGATCACTTCGGAAAGGACCACCACATCCACATGTATACGTCCGTCATAAGTCTGGAGAACGCAAAGCTCCTGGAGGAGGCGGGACTCGACGAGATCCGCTACCATCCCCGCGAGGACCTCTGGACCTGCATGGATACGACGGAACTGGAGGACATCGTCAAGAGTGTCGGCATGGATGTGGGTATAGAAGTTCCAGCACTTCCGGGGAAGGAGGGCGAGCTCACGGAACTCGCCGGATACGCGACAGGCGTCGGAGTGAAATTCATCAACCTCAACGAACTGGAGTTCTCCGAGACCAACTGGGACATGATGGAAGCGCATGGTTATGAGATCAAGGACGACCTCTCGGCCGCCGTACTGGGCTCGGAGGAGACGGCCATAAAGGTGATGAATGCCCTTCCTGACGCACCGTTGCATTTCTGCTCCTCCACATTCAAAGACGGCGTCCAGCTGAGGAACCGGCTCAAGAGACGTGCGGAGAACATTGCCCGCGAATACGACGTGGTCACAGAGGATGGAACCATACTCAAGGGGATCGTATACTCCGACGACCTCGACGGAGCGGCCAGATATCTGAAGGACAACTACGATGTGCCAGACGACCTCATACTGGTGGACGCGGAGAGGAACAGGATAGAGACCGCATCATGGGTCCTGGACGAGATAGCGGAGGAGCTTCCGTTCAAATGCTATATCGTGGAGGAATATCCTACCAAAGACAGACTGGAAGTCGAGAGGACCCCGCTCAACTGAGAACCAAAATCACAAGACCCTCCCGCGAGGGGAGGGCCAGGTAAGAAGTTTCTGATGTTCCATACACCTTGAGATGTTAACCGGGGGCGCCGGTCAATCCACACTGAGGCTCTGGATGTCGTGATGTCTGTTCACAATATCCCTGGCTATGCGCAGATTCTTTCCGGCTTTGCCGATCGCACGACCCTTGAGTTTGGGGTCCACCGTCACGGTGGCGTGCGTTATGTTCCCGCGCTGCTCGATAACGACCTTCTGAGGATTGTATATGTGGAACACGTTCATGACGAACTGCTGGGGATCGTCCGAGTACTCGACCACCTGGATGTTCTTCCCGGTCATGTCCTTGAGCTTTATGACGTGCTCCCCCTTCTTTCCGACCGCTATGTTACCCTGACCCTTCTCGACGACAAACACGAGCTTGTCCTCGGTGTCCATGCAGTCGACCGCATTGGTGTGGGTCAACTGCTGGAACAGGGCGATATAGCGTAGGGTGTCCTCTGTCAGTACGATATCCGCTGCCATAGCACTCACAGCGTTAAGATGTTGGAAGTACCCTTGTCGATAACGGCCAGGGCGGATACGGAGAAGGGCTTTCCGCAGAGGGCTCCCAGCTCCATGTTGTTTCCACCGTAGACGTGTACCTTGACCTTGTTGTTTGAGACGAGGAACTCGCTGGGACAGTTGTCTGCGAGGACGATCATCTGTGCCTTTCCGGCCTTGACGGCCTTCTCGGTCTGGTCGACTCCGAACTCCACCTTTCCGGTGGCGATGGCTGCTTTCAGTGCTTTGCTAATATCTACTTCTTCGCTCATTCATCTTCCCCCTTTTTCTTCTTGGGTGTATATATGAGATTGACTGCGCCGGTTCCTAGGGTCACCGGCTGACCCACTATGATGTTTTCGGTAACTCCTTCCAGGTGGTCGACCTCTCCGACCATCGCTGCGTGCAGCAGATGGGCGGCGGTGATCTCGAACGCTGCCCTGGCGAGCACCGACGATTTCTTTCCGGAGACTCCATGCCTTCCGATGGCCCTGACGGTACCGTCGTTGGTCATGAGGTCTGCGACAAGCATGACGTGCCTTACATCCACATCCAATCCGGCGTGCCTCATGGTGGTCATCGCCTCATGGATGATGGAGTTCCTGGCGGCTTCTATACCGAGGACGTCCGCCACCTCCAATACGGAGTTGGTCATGACGTTGACGGCATCGACGTTCTCCACCTGGAGGACCTCCTTCAGGTTGCTGCCCTCGGTGACGATCGACCAGTGTCCGGTGACCTTGTCCTTCTCGAGGATTGCCCTCTTGATCCCGTCGATACCTTTCAGCTTTGCGTGCTTTACGGCATCGTACATCTGCTGGAGCTTCTTGAAGGAAGGCTCCTCGGATGCGATGATGATGTCGTAATCAGCTTTGGTGACCATGCCGCGGACGGCCTTGATCTTGTTAAGCCTCTCGGTGATGTCATCGATCTGCAGTCCGCGGTCCTCCATCTTCTTGGGATCCGGAGTGACGATCAGCCTCTGGTTGGTGATGTCGGTCTCGATAGACGCGACATCCAGCAGGGAGGTGATCTCGATGTTGGACGCCACGTACCTGGCGAACTTCTCGTCCTCGGCGGCGAGACCGATGAGCGGGATGTTCATGGACGGGGTGCTGGGCTCGCGCCTGGCATCCACGATCTCGATTATCCTGGGCAGACCTTCCGTAACGTTGATGTTCGCGACTCCCGCGAAGTGGAAGGTACGCAGGTTCATCTGGGTAGCGGGCTCTCCGAGGGAGTGTGCGGCCATGACACCTGCGGACTCGTTCTGGTCCATCAGATGGGAGGTGTACATCCTGTTGGCGACGGAGATCAGCTTCTCGCAGGTCTCGTCGTCCAGATCCGCGTTCTCGATCCTGTGGGCGATATCGCAAACGATCTTCATGGGAAGGTCCACGCCGAGCTTCTCCTCGATGGCGTAGAGTTTCTTCTCCATCTCGGTGTACTCGTGGGGGCGGAAGACCTCCTCGGGAGGCACCCTGGGTACCTCGGGCATGGAGGCCTCGTCCTTTTTGGACCTGGAGGTACTGTGGGATACGCTGCGTTTGCCGATCTTCTCGATGATGGACTCGGCCTCCGACTGCTCGATGCCGAGGGCCACGAGGCCGTCGACACCGGCGTCGGCGATGGCGCCGAGCGTGACGTACTTCGACATGATGAGGTTGGCGACCTCCTCGCTGACGTCCCTTTTCATCAGTGCGTTTATGGTATCTTTCTTAGCCATTATCACTCACCTCCGTAGTCGTCGTCTCCGCCGTCGTCGTAATCGGTGCTCTCCTCGTCTCCGTCGGAGTCGAAGTCGTCGTCGCCGAGACTCTCGAGGTCCTTCTCACGGGCACCGTAGTCGTCTCCGCTGTTCTCCTTCTGGTCGACGTTGAGCAGCTTGTCGGCGTCGTCGCCGAGGACTTCCGCCAGCAGGTCGTTGAGGTCGATGGCCTTTCCGCGGACGGCGCGGGACGGGTCGATGCCGTCCTCTCCGTACCTGAACTGGACGATCGTTCCGACGGTGTTCCTGACGGTTCCGTCGGAGGTCAGCTTGAGGTCCTCCAATGCGGAGATCAGACGCCTCTGCATGTATCCGGACCTCGAAGTCCTGACCGCGGTATCGACCAGCCCCTCTCTTCCTCCCATTGCATGGAAAAAGAACTCGGTGGGGTTCAATCCGCTCTTGTAGGAATCGGAGCAGAATCCTCTGGCGTACGCACCGAGGTCTCCCTTGTGGAAGTGGGGTAGCGTCCTGTCCCAGTAACCCCTTGCGATCCTCTCACCACGAACGGCCTGCTGTCCGACGCAACCGGCCATCTGGGACAGGTTGAGCATGGAACCACGGGCTCCGGTCTTCGCCATGATGACGGCGGGGTTGGACATACCGAGGTAGTTTCCTGCGATGTTACCTGCCTGGTCACGGGCACCTGCGAGGGTGCTCATGATGTTGACCTCCAGGGTATCCCTGAGGGACCTTCCGGGCATCTCGGCCAGAGTACCCTCGCGGTAGGAGTTGACGAGGTCGTCCACCTTCTGGATGCACTCCTGGCTGTTGGTGTTGATCTGCTCTACGGCCTGCAGGGGGATGTCCTCGTCGCCGATACCGGTGGAGAATCCGTGGTTCATGATGGCGCCGAGAGCGAGCCTGGTCACCTCGTTGAGGAACTTCGCGGCGCGGTCCGCTCCGTAGTCGCGGGCGATGCGCTCGAGGATCTTTCCTTTGCTGTTCCCGATACCTTTCTCGTCGATGGTACCCATGAGGAGCTTTCCGTTGCGGATCTTCACATATCCGTCCCAGGGGCATTCCTCCTTCTTGCAGGCTCCCTGACACTGGCAGACGGACGCCTTGTAGGTGATGTTGAAGTCCGGAGGCAGGAGCAGGGAGAACAGCTGCTTACCGGTCCAGTAGGGCTTGCCGTTCTCGTCCACTCCGGCGGGCTCGGGAGCCTGGACGTCCGGCAGCTTCAGGAGGATGTTCATGGCCTCGTAGCGGTCGAAGTGGGGTCCTCCGTCCTTTCCGTGGGTGAGGAAGTATGCTCCGGAGATATGGTCGTGGATGGCTCCGATGATGGGCCCTCCGTACCTCGGAGAGAGGATGTTCTCCTGCACCTGCATGAGGATACGTGCCTCGGCACGGGCCTCGTCGGACTGCAGGACGTGGAGGTTCATCTCGTCACCGTCGAAGTCGGCGTTGTAGGGGGCGCAGACGCACAGGTTGAACCTGAAGGTACGTCCGGGCATGACCCTGACACGGTGGGCCATTATGGACATCCTGTGCAGGGAAGGCTGCCTGTTGAACAGGACGACGTCGCCGTCCACGAGCTGCCTTTCGACGGTATAGTCGATCTCCAGTCCCTCGGCGACCTCGGGAGCGTTGTGGTCGGTGACCCTGATCCTCCTTCCGTCGGACCTTATGACGTAGTTTGCTCCGGGTTTGTATCCGTCGGTATCATCGGGTGCGGGTCCGCGCCTGACGAGTTCCCTCATCAGCTCGATGTTGTGCTCGTTAACGTGCACGGGGACGGTGAGTTCCCTGGCGGCGATGGTAGGCACTCCGACTTCGTTGATGGACAGGTTGGGGTCGGGGGAGATGACGGTACGCGCCGAGAAGTTGACACGCTTTCCGGACAGGTTGGACCTGAAACGTCCCTCCTTACCCTTCAGCCTCTGGGCCAAGGTCTTCAGCGGACGGCCGGACCTGTGCCTCGCGGGCGGGATACCGGACGTCTGGTTGTCGAAATAGGTGGTGACGTGGTACTGCAGAAGCTCCCACAGGTCCTCGACGATCAGCTGGGGTGCACCGGCGTCACGGTTCTCCCTGAGCCTCTGGTTGATCCTGAGGACGTCGACCAGCTTGTGGGTGAGGTCGTCCTCGGACCTGTCTCCGGAATCCAGGGTGATGGAGGGCCTGACGGTCACGGGGGGTACGGCAAGGGCGGTGAGCACCATCCACTCGGGCCTGCAGGTCGCAGGGTCGATACCGAGCGCCCTGAGGTCGTCATCGGGAATCCTCTCGAGCCTCTCGCGGACCTCTTTGGCGGTCAGCTTGTGGTTGTCGTTGACCTCCCTGAAGGTGGTGGGCTTGTCCAGTTTGATCTTGATCTGCTCTGCGCCGCAGTAGGGGCAGACACCTTTGGACGATGCGTCCTTGGCGGTCTCCTTGCTGTAGAGCTTCTGGTCGATCGTGTCTCCTCCGAGGTCGAGGATGGTGTTCATCCTGTTGAGCCTGGTCTGGATCTCCTCGGCGGGGAGCATGAGCCTTCCGCAGGAGCGGCAGGTGGACTCGAGCATGAGCTTTATGTCCTTGATGAACCCGACGTGTATGACCGGCATGGCGAGGTCTATGTGTCCGAAGTGTCCGGGGCACTCGTCTACCTTGCATCCGCAGGTCTTGCAGCGGAGCCCGGGCTCGATGACACCCATGTGGGGATCCATGAGACCCTGGGAGATCGGGTATCCTTCGTCATCGTAGGTGTCGGCGGTGATGATCTTCACCGCGGACATCCTCCTGATCTCGTCGGGCGAGATGCAGGAGAACTTGATCGATCCTATCCTCTTGGTAATACTGTTGATCATGAGAGGTCCTCCAGCTGAAGTCTCATAGCCACACCCAGCGACAGGAGCTCGTCCATGAGGAGCTTGAACGCATAGGATGTCTGTATGAGGTATACACTCGAGTTGTTTCCGCAGACGGGGCAGTAGAGCTGTCCGCGCCTGTCCATTATGGCGATGTGTCCGCATGCGGGGTTGCCGCACACGTACTGCTGTGTTCCGTCGGATTCGTCCAACAGACGGTCCTTGATGACCATGGCGGCCCCGTGACCGATAAGACAGTCACGCTCCATCTCTCCGAACCTGAGACCTCCCTGTCTGGAACGTCCCTCGGTAGGCTGCCTGGTGAGGATCTGAACAGGTCCTCTGGACCTGACGTGGAGCTTTCCGCTGACCATGTGGTGCAGCTTCTCGTAGAAGATGACACCGGTGTAGACCTCGGTCTGGATCATGCGACCGGTCCTTCCGTCGTACATGATCTCTTTACCGGACCTGTTGAATCCGTTCCTGACGAGACCGTCCCTGATGGACTCCTCGTTCTCACCGGAGAACGCGGTACCGTCGATGGTGCGTCCCTCCATGGAACCGACCTTACCTGCGATCATCTCGAGCACGTGCCCGACGGTCATACGGGAAGGTATACCGTGGGGGTTGACGACGAGGTCGGGGGTGACACCGTCGGAGGTGAAAGGCATGTCGCACTGGTCGACGAGCCTTCCGACGACTCCCTTCTGTCCGAACCTGGAACAGAACTTGTCTCCGAGCTCGGGGATCCTCTCGTCCCTGACCTTGACGCGGACGAGTCTGGAACCGTTCTCGGACTCGGTCACGATGACGGAGTCGACGAATCCCTTTTCTCCGGGCCTCACGGTGACGGAGGTCTCCCTCCTCTTCTGCGGGGTCAGGAAGTCGGTCTCCTCCTCGAGGAACCTGGGCGGGGACGTCTTTCCGATCAGGACGTCGGATCCCTGCACGTAGGACTCGGGGGAGATCAGACCGTCCTCTCCGAGCGACTGGTACGCCTCGTCGGCGCGGGCACCGACGATGTCGGGCGAGGGGATCTCGAAGTGGTCCTCCTGTCCTCCGGGGTAGCGGCGCTCCTCGGCACGGTAGGACCTCATGAAGGTGGACCTTCCGAGTCCTCTCTGCACCGAGCTCTTGTTCATGACGATCGCATCCTCGATGTTGTATCCGTGATAGGAGAGGACGGCGATGCAGAAGTTCTGTCCGGCAGGCCTGTACTTGTATCCCATGTAGTCCATGGTCTGGGTCTGTACCATCGGCACCTGCGGGTAGTGCATGACGTGTCCGCGGGTGTCGGGCCTGATCCTGTAGTTGGCGGTGGATATACCCAGAGCCTGTTTTGCCATACCTGCACCCATGGTGATACGAGGTGCGGAGTTGTGCTCGGGGTAGGGGACGATTCCTGCGGCGACTCCGAGAATGATCATCGGGTCGACCTCCATATGGGTGTACTCGGACTTGCCGTCCTCGCCGATGATGTTGCTGGGGACGTTGAACTTGTCGTGGCACCACTTGCAGGAGAGCTCGCAGAAATTCTCCGCCTTGCCGGGGTTCATCCAGTCGACGTCGGTCTCGGACAGTGCGTGTCCGCAGCAGGGGCATCTCCTGGGGGTGTTGTAGGGGCGGACGAGGACGAGGGAGTCCTCCTCTTCCTCGGCATCGAGCCACTCGAGGATACCGTCGCGGAACAGGTCGTCCCATGTGACCTTGCCCTCGCGGATGCCCTCGATGTGCTTCCTGGTGATGATGGTCCTTCCGTCCTTCAGGACGAGCAGGGGCCTTCTGAGCCTTCCGTCGTCGCAGTTGATGATGACCTCGCCCATCTCGTCGTCGTAGCGGATGTTGATGCTGGAGTTGATGAGGCCGTACCTCCTGCGCTCCCTGATCTCGCTGACGAGCTTTTCGGGGTCCGAGTAGGTACCTACCAGGTTCCCGTTCACGAATACACGGGTGTCCTCCTCTTTGACGGAGGCGAGACCGAACTCCCTGAGCATCCTTATCACCTCGTTCTCGGGGAAAGCCTCGGAGACGTCGATGATGAGGGCGGCGTTCTTCACCAGACCGCAGTTCTGTCCCTCGGGGGTCTCGGAGGGGCAGAGCCTTCCCCACTGGGTGGGGTGAAGGTCACGGGCCTCGAAGTGGGGCTGGGACCTGGTAAGGGAGGAGGTTATCCTCCTGAGGTGCGACATGGCGGACATGTTGGACGTCCTGTCGAGAAGCTGGGACACTCCGGCGCGGCCACCGACCCAGTTTCCGGTGGCGAGGGCGTGCAGGAGCTTGTGGGTGAACAGGTCAGGCCTGATGGACGAGGCGACGCTATAGTCGTTCTTCTTCCTGCCCATGTTCCTCTCGAGCTGGTATTTCAGATCCTTCATGAGAGAGGAGAAGCTGGTCCTGAAGAGGTCCTCCATGAGGTCCCCGGAGAGCTTGAGCCTCTTGTTGGCATAGTGGTCCTTGTCGTCCTCCTTCCTCTTCCCGAGGGAGAGTTCGAGGACGGACTTGGCGATACGTCCCAGATAGATCGCTTTCTTCATGCGGTCCTCTTTGGTGTCTCCGAGGTGCGGAAGCAGGGAACGGTCGAGGATGGACTCGACCTTCTTGATCCTGTACTCCTTGGCCTGTCCGGCGGCGAAATTCCTCTCGAGGTACAGCAGCGCATCCTCGGTGGTGTGGTATCCGGGCAGGACCTTGTCGGAAGACGAAGGCGGGGACTGGGACACGGGCAGACCGGTCTTGGAGTTGATGTCGAAGGAGCCTTCGATGTTGGCGTAGACGATGTTGGCCATTCCGTCGTCGGAGACTATGGTCTCGTAGATGTCGGAATCCTTCTCCATACCGAGGGCCTTCATAAGGGCGATGAGGGGGATCTCTCCGGAGACGACGGGGACGGACACCATGAGGGTCCCGTCCTTCTTTTTCTCCACCTGGGTCAGTGCGCGGTATCCTTCCCTCTGGGAGAACACCTTGGCGGTCTCGACCGCAGCGCCGTACCTCTCGTTGTACTCGACCATGACCCTGTTGGGTGCGAGGTCCTCGAGGGTGATGAGGACCCTCTCGGTACCGCCGATGATGAAGTATCCTCCGGGCTCCCTGGGGTCCTCCTTCTGCTTGATGATCTCCTGTGCGTACTCGTCGTCGCTGATCTTGCGCTCGAGACGGGCCTCTATGTTGGACCTGTAAAGGTTGCATCCTTTGGATTTGACCATCATCGGAAGGTCTCCGACGTGGACCCAGCCGCCGTTCTCGACGTCCTTCTCCACTCCGTCCTCGTAGACCTCGAAGCGGACGTACACGGGGGACATGTAGTTGAGGTTCCTGAGCCTGGCCTCCATAGGGGTGATGTCGTGGCAGTATCCGTTCGCCTCGATGACCTTGGGCTCCTCGATCCTGATGGTGGGCTTGGACTGGGGGTCGATGCTCCCGTCCTCCAGCCTCCTCCTTCCGATGACGATCTCGATGTCCCTTCCGTTGGTGCGCTCCGGGTCCAGCTTTATGATGCCGCGGGTCGCATCGTCGGTGGGCACCCTGATGTCGTCCACGATCCTCTGCATCCTGCTGTTCGGATTGTCCGGAGTGGCGAGGAAGTCGTCAAAGGAGGCGATATGGTGGTTTACAATGTCCTTGTCCCTGAAATAAAGATTGACTAGATCCCTCAATTCGCTCACCCTCTGGTTACGAGCCTGTAGACCGTGAACTCCTGCGCGGTCTCGCTCTTTCTGATGATTTTAATAACGCTTCCCTCCGCGACGGGTCCGTGGATGCTCTCCAGCACCTGGATGACCGCGTCCGAGGTCTTGATCTTGGGAAGTTGGTCGCGAGTGATCCCCAGTTTAGTGAGGACCTCGTTCGCCTCCTCTTCGTTGAGAAGGTGGTGCTCCGGCACAAGGTTGTGCTTGAGAATGTTGAACGAGTTAGTGTCTGCTGCTGCCAAATTTTCACCTACCTAAAGCCCCGCTTCCGGTCAGCGGGAAAGATGTTTCCAAAACTGTGTGATGTTCAAATTACTCCCCATACTTGATCCGCCGTCGATCGCTCATGAAGAATCTCAGCGGGCCTGGAGGGATTCGAACCCCCGACCACCTGATTAAAAGTCAGATGCTCTACCTAGCTGAGCTACAGGCCCTTGATATCCTATCTACCTGTCGCAGGATTCCATACTTATATTTAATAAGTTCGTTGGAAAAACCGGGGACGTTAGACACATAGACCCGATCCATCCGTGAATCCGGTACAAGACGCACCTCCGTATAAGACACACTCTGATATATGCGTATTCACTCCACACGGCCGATGTCAGACTCCCTAACCCTGAAGGTCGAAACACCGACCCGCCTGAAAGAGGCTGGATACGGAAGAGCCCGCCTTGACCCGGTGGCATATACCGAGCTGGGGCTGACGATAGGGAGCATAATCGAGATCAAGGGGAAGAAGACCGTCGTCGCAAAGGTCTTCAGAAGCGACCCGGAGGACTCCGACAAAGGTATAGTCAGGATAGACGGACTCACCAGGACCAGCGCCGGGGTGTCCATCGGAGACAACGTCGTCGTGAGGAGGATAGACCCTCCGAAGGCCCTCAAGGTCACACTGTCCCCCAACATACCCCCGGGAAGCCGCATATCCATAGACGACAAGTTCATCGACGTCTTCAAGAACAATCTGATCGGCCGTGCCGTATGTCCCGGTCTGGACATAACGGTGCCCAACGTATCCCTCATGGGGAACCGCTCGGTTTTCAAGGTGCAGGGCTGCTCGCCGGCAGGGGCCGTCATAATCTCGGACATGACGGAGATAAGGATCCTGGATTCTCCGGGAAAAGGAAAGAGCCAGGGGTCCGCGGAAGAGCCTGGTTTCGGCCGCGACAACAAGATAACCACGTACGACGACATAGGAGGTCTCGACGAGGAACTGAGGAGGATCAGGGACATGATCGAGCTTCCTCTGAAACATCCGGAGCTGTTCGACCGCATGGGCATATCGGCCCCGAAGGGGGTCCTCCTCTACGGACCTCCGGGAACGGGGAAGACCCTCATCGCCGAGGCCCTCGCCAACGAATCCGGGGCCAGCTTCCTGACGATCAGAGGACCGGAGATCATGGGGAAGTTCTACGGTGAATCGGAGGAGAGGCTCCGCAGCGTCTTCGCACAGGCGGAGAAGAGCAGTCCCAGCATAATATTCATCGACGAGATAGACTCCATCGCCCCGAACCGCAACAACATAGAAGGGGAGGTGGAAAGACGCGTCGTGGCACAGCTCCTCACCCTCATGGACGGGATGGGCGGACGCGGAAACGTGATCGTGATCGGAGCCACCAACCAGGAAGATTCGATAGATCCGGCGCTCAGAAGGCCGGGACGCTTCGACAGGGAGATCGAGATAGGCATCCCCAACAGAGACGGCAGGAAATCGATCCTCGACGTCCACACCCGCACCATGCCCCTGGACGAGGACGTGGACATCGATGCCATCGCCCGTATGACCCACGGATTCGTAGGGGCCGACCTCGCGGCACTGTGCAGGGAGGCCGCGATGAAATGCCTGGCACGCCACATGGACCGGTTCGATCTGGAGAAGCCCGTCCCGACCGAGCTTTTGGAGAAGATGAGGGTGGACATGGACGATTTCCTTCGTGCCTTCAGCGAGGTGGAGCCGAGCGGCATGAGGGAGGTATCCGTGGAGATCCCCAAGATCACATGGGACGACATAGGCGGCCTGGACGGAATAAGGAACGAACTCAGGGAGGTCCTCCTTCCAGGGGAGGAGAAGAAGGACTTCGAACGTCTGGGTATCTCGGCGGGAAAGGGGGTCCTCCTCTACGGACCTCCGGGAACGGGGAAGACCCTCATCGCCAAGGCCGTCGCCAACGAATCGGGATCCAACTTCATTCTGGTGAACGGACCCGAACTGATGAACAAGTATGTGGGACAGAGCGAGGAGAACCTCAGGAAGGTATTCAAACGTGCCAGACAGATGGCTCCCTCGGTCATATTCTTCGACGAGCTCGATTCCCTCGCCCCCAGAAGGAACGGGGAGGAGTCGTCCCGTGCGGCCGACAACATGGTGGCACAGCTCCTTACGGCCCTCGACGGGGTGGAGCAGCTGAACAACGTCCTGGTGGTGGCCGCCACCAACAGGCCCGACATGGTCGACCCGGCCGTCCTGAGGCCCGGACGCATAGACAGGATGATACTGGTCGGCAAACCGGATACGGAGGCCAGACTCGGCATACTCAAAGTCCATACTAAGAAGATGCCCCTTGGAAAAGATGTGGATCTGGCACATATCGCCGAAGTCACAGACGGATATGTAGGGGCCGACCTGTTCTCCCTCTGCAGAGAGGCCGGACTGAACGCCTACCGCGAGGACCACGCCATCGAGTCCGTATGCCTCAGACACTTCGAGAAGGCCATGGAGATCGTCAGACCGTCCGTCGACGACATGACATACAAGGCATACACGGAGATGGCATCGAAGGCCCGCAACAACCGCGACCGCTGGAGCAATACGCAGTTCTACAGCTGAACATCAAAGATCCTTGGCCATATAAGGGGCGTCGAGGACATAACCGCGGGAGGCGTAGTATTCCCTGACACCCACTCCGCTGGTCACGCGTATGCGCTTCTTATTTTCGGATCTGGCTATCCGTTCCGCCTCGTCCAGGAGGGCCTTCCCGAAGCCCCTGTGCTGCCAGCTCTCGGCCGCAGCACCTATGGCGGTCTCGTTACCGAAAACCTTCAGTTCCCTCACGGTGGCGAGATCGGAATCGTCGGTCCTGAGACGGACGTAGCCCACCAGGGAATCGCGATACGTGTAGGATATGAACCTCTCCTTCCCTCCGTTGGCCTCGTACTCTTCGACCCCCAGCCTGACCTCGGATGGATCGTCTAGGACCTCCCCTGTGTGCCCGACCTCACGGCAGCGGATACATCTGCATCTCAGACCCTTTCTCTTCATATCGGCCTGCACCAGCTGGCGGAGGTTGCTCTTCAAGATACCCGCCGTGATCTCCGGGACCGGGATGTCGCGCTGTATGCGCTGTATCCTTACATAGTCTGGCACATATGCCTTCATCTTTGACAGGAGTTCCACTGCCGCATCCGTGTCCAATGGCCTATACTCCCCTGCCTCCCACATCCTATGGAGCTCCGTGTCACCTACGACGAGGGTCGGATAGAATTTCAGCATGTCGGGACGGAAATCCGGGTCGTCGAACATCCTCTTGAAACACCTGTAATCGTTCTCCGGAGACGAGCCGGGAAGTCCCGGCATCAGATGATAGCAGATCTTCAGGCCGTGGTTGCGGCAGCATTCCGTCGCCTTGACGACCTCGGATACCCCGTGGCCGCGCTTCACCTTGTCCAACACGTCGTCGTCCAATATCTGGACCCCGAGTTCCACACGGGTGGCCCCGAGCCTCATCATCCTCTCGATCTGTATGTCCTTACAGAAGTAGTCGGGACGGGTCTCGACGGTGAGCCCTATGCATCTCCTGTCCGCATGGGAATTCTCTTCCTGTGCGGCCTCCAGACTGGGGGAGGGGTGCCCGTTCATCGCTTCGAAGCACCTTTTCACAAACCACTCCTGATACTGCGGATCCCTGGACGTGAACGTCCCGCCCATGATTATCAGATCGATCTTGTCGGTGTCGTGCCCTATCTCCTCCAATTGTGCCAGGCGGCTGCTGACCTGGTCATATGGGTCGAAGCGGTTCATGGCCGCCCTCCTGGCCGCCGGTTCCTTTCCCGTATATGATTGGGGCGAATTGTTGGATACTCCTCCGGGACAGTATGCGCACTTTCCGTGGGGACATGGATACGGGGAGGTCATGACCGCCACGACGGCCACTCCGCTGGCCGTCCTCATGGGCTTCTTCACGAGGAGTGGGAGGAAAGCCTTACGTTCGTCCTCCGGGACAAGTGCCAGCACCTCGGAGTTGGGGGGCACTTTGTCCGGACCGTACTTGGAGCAGAGCTGCATCTTGAGGCGCTGGAGGGAGTCGCGGTCGGTGACATCCCCCGCCCTGATGGCCTCGATGATGCATCTTGCGACGTCGTCGCCCATTCAGCTCTTCTCCGCCCTTTCCTTGGCCAGCTGCTGGAAGCGCTCGACCGTCTTCTTGTAGTTATCCATGGCCATCTGTACGTTGGCCTCGCAGAAACTCCAGGCCTTGGCTATGTCGCCGTACCTTATACGGTACCCCCTGCGTACGGACCCGTCCTCAGACTGGATGTCCGTACTTTCCAGAATGTCCATGGATTTCAGCTTGTTTATGTAGCGGTAGACGGTGGGCTTGGTGGTTCCCAGAAGGACTGCGATCTCTTCGGCGGCCCATGCCTTGGAGGGGTTTTTCATGAAAAAGTCCATGAATATCCTGTAGGGAATGCTGTCTCTGATGGTGAGTGCACCGTTACTTCTGGGGTCGTACCCTTTCGAGAGATACCCGATCTGTGTAAGGAACGTCTCGGCGAGAACGTCGATATCGTCCACCCCGGTCATGGGGGTATTGGAAACCACCTGCAGTTCAAACATAGGACACCTTCGGTATATGTTGTTAAAAGTTAAGCATTGATTTAAACTTTTACGGTCTGAATCGTAAAAATTCAATCAGTAGCGATCCTTGATGTGTTCCAGGATCTTCATCACACTGTCCAACGGGAATACGGGATACACCTGTATGGAGGTTATCTTCTCCACCGTATGGGCCACTATGGGTGCACAGATTATCCCCAAGGCGCCGTCCCTCTCCGCACGTACCGAGGCGATGATGGCATCCTCTACGGTGGAGACGGTGTACTCGCGGATCCCGACGGTACCGTTGGCGGAGGTATCGAGGGATTTGGGAAGACCTTCCATGAAGGTGGAGGACGCTATGACCGCCAAGAACTTCTCGTTGCCTTTTCCGTATATCTGTTTCAGTGCACGCACGATCTGCCTCACCGTACGAAGATTGGGCTCACGACGCTCCTCCAATATCTTGTACACGGTACTCTGGGATATGCCGGAGATCTGACAGAACTCGTTGAGGGACATGTTGAGCTCCTCGTCCAGGATATTCCTGAGGGCCTTTTGGAACCCGCCCTCGTCCCTGAGCATGCTGGATATCAGGTCCTCTACGGTCATTGACCCACCTTCTTCGCATAATCCGCTGCGGCGGAACCGGCCACCACTCCCTCTCCGACGGCCTTGCCGATCTGCCAGGGCCTACCGGTTATGTCACCGCAGGCGAACACGCCCGGAACGGAGGTGGCACACCCTCTATCGACCTTGACGGAATCGTCCATCTCCGGCATTATACCGAGGTCCATCGCAAGGTCCACGGAGGATTTACCCCCTAGTTCGATGAACACGCCGTCCACCGGCACCTCGTTCCCGTCGGAAAGAAGGATGGATCTGACCTTGTCGTCCCCTTTGATCTGCTTTACAGGGACCTCGATGCGTTCCGCCCCGGCGGATACCGCCTTCTCGACAAGGGATATGTCCGCATCCAACTTGGAAAACACCCAGTAGACCTTCGAGGCATAGCGCGTCATGAGTTCCGCGGATATGGCCGCCTCGGATTGACCTCCGACGACGGCGACCGCCTTACCTTTGTAGAAGTTGCATTCGCAGGAGGCACAGTAGCTCACACCCTTTCCGTTTCCGAACTCCTTCTCGCCCGGGACGCCGAGAGTGTTGCGGGTGATGCCGGTAGCCAAAACTACGGCCTTGGCCTCTACGACCACACCGGACTCTGCGGTCACCATGAACCTGTCCCCCTTCCTCTCGGCAGAGACCACGTTCATGTCTTCGACCTCGCAGCCGAACGACACCGCCTGCCTGACGCCGTTCATCAGAAGCTCCGTCCCGGATTGTTTTCCGGGGGTCCCGAAATAGTTCTCCACAGGGATCTCGAAAGTGGAGCTGTTCTCCAACTTCCCTATGAGGACCGTGGAGACCTTCTTCCTGGCCGCATGTATGGCGGCCTGCAACCCCGCAGGACCGGAGCCGATGATGACGACGTCTGCTTCCATGGCGGTCTGCCTCACAGGCGGTCTATGTAGGAGATGATGTCTTCCTTGGGCCTGAGTCCGACAAGAGGCTCCTGTGCGACACCGTCCTTGAAGATGAGGAGGGTCGGAATGGCGTTGATGTCGTACTGCATGGCGATCGCCTGGTTCTCGTCGGTGTTCAGCTTTCCCACGGCGACCTTTCCGGCCATGTCCTTGTCCAACTCGTCGATTATGGGGCCCATCCTCCTGCAGGGGCCGCACCACGGGGCCCAGCAGTCTACGATGACGATTCCGCTCTTTCCTATGAAGTCCTTGAAAGTCGTCTCATTGAGTTCCGTTACCATTTTAATTACCTTATTGTAGAATTTGCATGTTGCATATAACCCCTATGTAACAACTATGAAAATATGGAGAGGTATAACAAAAAACCAAAGTGTTTGAATGCCGGAATTACGGTTTCACGCCTTTCAGCTTCGGATATTCCCCGATCTCCGCCACCAGCAGGTCGAGGTCGCGGCCGTATATTCCAGACAGTTCTCTGTGCAGGGCTTCTATACGGTCGGCACCGCGCTCCGCCCCTTTCGCCCTCAGCTTCTCCACCGAGTGTTCGTGGGTGACTACACGGTTGTCGCTGACGAGGTTGTCCGCATGTGCCACGATCTTCTCCTCGATCGTGCGGGGCATGTAATCCCCGGGAGGGAGACCCAGTTCCACCACGTCGGTATCGTCGAGACCTGCCCCGGTATGCTTCCGGACTATATCGGAGAGACAGCTGGGGAGCCCGTAGTTCTGGACTATCCCCGCACCTATGGAGGCGTGCATGATGGAATGGTCCTGGGAACGGCCGATATCGTGAAGAAGGGCGCCGGCCACCACCAGATCCATGTCCGCCTCCGGGATGCCCTTGGCGATCTCCTCGGCGACGGCCCTGACGGTAGCACAATGGATGACCACCCTCTTCTTACACCCTGCATCCCAAAGAAGTGCGATGCACTCCTCGTCCGTGGGGATCCTGTCAGTCGTCTTTCTTGACAACGGTCTTCCCCCTTTCGTTGGGAATGACGGTCATCTCGCCGTCACGGTCCTCATAGAGGTGTTTCCCGCCCGTGTAGAGATACAGGAAAATAGCCAGTGCGGCGATCTCCGAATGGGGCTGGTTACCGACGGATATGTTGAAATCCGCCCTCTGGTACACCTCGGCCGGGACTTTCTCGGCCCCGACTATGACCATGATGTCCTCGTCCGTGGGGATTTTAGGAAGGGCCTCGTCGACCCTCTGGCCATACATGGTCAGATGGACTATCTTGCCCTTGAAATCCTTCGTGGCCTTCTGCCATGTGACCCCCGTCTGTATGGAATAATCTCCTCCGAAACGGGTGGCGACGCTCCTGATGTTCTCCTCCAAGACGGGGTCTTCGGTGTCTACATAGATCCCTTTGGCCCCCAACGCCCTGGAAGACAGTGCCACATGGGTAGTTACGCGCTTATCTCTCTCGGGACGGTGCCCGATGCGCATGATCCAGATGTCGGACATATGGCTCAGTCTTCTTTTATGGGCTCGATCTTGTGGCCGCGGTAGTCCATCTTCACAGACCTGCGTACAAGACTCTTGAGCATTGTGGAGGAAAGACCCAGGGTCTCGGCCACATCTCCGGAGAACTTCCCGGTGGGGCCGACCTGTTCGAGGATCTTGGCCTCGAGTTCTGCGTACTCCTCCTCGGGCATCATGGCGGCTGCGAGAACATCGCTGATCTCGTAGACAGGCCACTGCGCATTGATGCTGAAAGAAGAGTAGTAAGTGTGATAGGATTTCTCGGGGTAGTTTCCATTGGTTGAAAGCCAGCGGGTCTCGACCAGTTTCATTTTCTCGAAGAAAATGGTCGCTTCCCTTCCTTCTGGACCGAATTTCTTCTCGATCTCATCGGCGGTCTTCCATTCCAAGGTCACTTCCTTGAGGACCTCCCTTTTTATGGGGGTGTCGACCGCCCTGAGCATAGGAACCAGTTCAGAGGGTTCGTTGATGACCTTAATTCTATTCATAAACTCGTTAAGTAGGTTGCAGAGTATTTAATGTTTAAGGATTTGTATATAAGATGCGGGATAAAGTGTGCCACATGACATCTCCAACCGCAATAATGTTTAATAACAGTTGGATATGCGTTTTGACAGCATAACTGGCCAGAAAAGACTGGCCAGGTCTCGGACTCCGTTCAAAAAAAAGATCGACGCATACATAACGTCTTGTCAAAAGAAGACGGCACATGATGCCTCTTTGGCAATCGGCGAACCAACATTATTTAAATCGATTCCTCTATTGCGAACGCAATGAGATTCGACAGGAAAGCACCGCCGGTACTCTGCTTCCAGTGTCTGAACTGCTACAAGACCTACAAGGGCGAAGGAGCAGAGCAGAAAGCACTGGACTGCTGTGGGTCCTTCATCCAGGGATTCTACCAAAACTACAGAAGGTGGGGCTGCCAGAAGTGGTACGGTCGCTGATACGGCCGTACTGTTCGGTATCCCTTACCGAGATTCTTTCGGGTCCCGCGGCCAAAAACCGCGGTTCCCGCATATCTTAAACAACAAGAGTAACCCGTGCTAGCACGTGTCATTTTATACCACAAAAGAGTTCTCAGGGACATGACAGAGATCTTTTCGGGGACTATGGCTGAGATGGATCTCATCGAACGTCACATACTCATGCTCAAGGTGACGAAGGAGAACCAACCTGTCGGAATAATCCGCCTTTCCGAATTGACGGGCCTGCCGAAACACAAGGTCCGCTACTCCCTGAGACTCCTTGAGAAGGACGGACTCATCGTCGCCACCCAGGAAGGTGCGACCGTTTCGGACAAATACGACGAGTTCATGGCCGATCTTTCCAAGCGTTTGGACGAAATCATAAGCCGCGTAGACGCCATGCGCGAAAAAATCGCCAAGAGCTGACCTAAAATTTTTATATGGGTCTTTCATTGGCACTCACTAAGCCGTTGTAGCTCAGTCGGTAGAGCGTGTGACTGTTAATCACAAGGTCCACGGTTCGATCCCGTGCGACGGCGCCATTTTTCCAATCAACTCGCATTGCCGAGAGGCATTTATCCAAGCCATCCGATCATCCGACACAACAAAAGGGTTTTTTATCAGAACCGATGTAATGTGCCTGAGGGCTCATAGCTTAGCTAGGTAGAGCGTCGGACTCATAATCCGATGGCCGCCGGTTCAAATCCGGCTGGGCCCACCATATTCTGAACGACATCCTGTCGGATTACATTTCCTGAATACGATATTGCCGATCCCCGAGACATCGCGATAGACCTGCCCATCGACACACCGGATACGGCATTTGGTCCAGAATCCCCGATACCCAGACACCTACACGCAGACATATGGGATGGATATCTTCCTTGCACCACAACATGTGCTGATGACGACATACACATATCCAGATACTGAATATGACGCCTGACTCCATATATTACAATCCGAGTCTGGCACAGTCCGTATAGTGTATGTCGGATACGATTTCCAAATACACAAGAATTCTGACATCTGGCACAATGGATTTCAACACCATGGTCCGACATGGATTGCCTTTTTCGAAACGAAAATGGGCACATGTGCACACGCTTCGTGTACAGACTGCGGGATCCGACGAAAGAAATCGGGACGTCGGCATATGAAAACAACAATCCAGCAAGAAAATGCGGAATGTCGGCCAAAATATAAAGTCCAGTGGAGACGACTTTACGGAAAGACTTATTAAAGCGATTCCTTCTTCCCTTTCTTATCTATAAGATAGACGGGCTGCACACGAAACCCGTCGTCTTTTAACAAGAGGCATCAAGATGGAAGCATTAAAACTCCCTCACATTGAGCAGTATCTGACCGCATGTGTACAGTGCGGTTACTGCATCTCGGTATGCGAGGCTCACAGGCAGACTCCTTGGGAGTCCGACACCCCCAGGGGTAAAATCTACTATCTCAACCAGATAAACGTCGCCGGACCCTTGGACAAACCGCTGGGAAGGGTAGCTTCCCTCAACCCCTACTTCGTCGATGCGATGTACAAATGCACCGGCTGCGGAAACTGCGAAGCCGTCTGCCACGCCAACATCCCCCTCGTAGAGCTCTGGGAGACCGTAAGGGCCTGGATGGTCAAGAACGGCGTAGGGCCCCTTTCCGCACACAAGGGAATGGGCGAGAAGGTCGGCAAGGTCCACAACCCGTACGGCGGAGACCAGGCACACAGAGGAGACTGGTGGCCCGCAGAGGTACCCAAATACGACCAGCCCGACGTCATCTTCTTCGCAGGATGCACCGGATCCTTCAGGCAGCAGCAGATCCCCCAGACCGGAGTCCGCGTCCTGAACAGGGCAGGCGTCAAGATGAACATCCTCGGTGCAGACGAGTGGTGCTGCAGCTCCCCTCTTCTGAGGACCGGAGACACCACCCACTCCCTCGAATGCGCAGAGCGCATAGTCGAGAAGGCCGACGGAATGGGTGCGAAGGACATGGTCATGACCTGCTCCGGATGCTACAAGACCATATCCACCGACTTCGGAACCTACTATGCCAAGGTCGGACAGAACGTGTACCACTTCACCCAGTATGTCAACAACCTGATCAAGACCAGGAAACTGCCCCTCCTCCAGCCCTTCAACCACAAGGTCACCTACCACGACCCCTGCCACCTCGGAAGGCACATGGGAGTCTACGAGGAACCCCGTGAGATCCTGAAGGCCATCAAAGGAATCGAGTTCGTCGAGATGGACAGGAACAGGGCCAACTCCAGGTGCTGCGGAGCCGGTGGAGGGTACAAGAGCCAGTTCAACAACTTCGCCGTAAGAATCGCTGCAGACAGGATAAGGGACGCCGAGAAGACCGGTGCGGAGATCCTCGTCACCGCATGCCCCTTCTGCGTCACCAACCTCTCCCAGGGTGCGAAGGCCATCAACTCCAAGATCAAGGTCATGGACATCGGAGAGATCCTTCTGCAGATCACCGCACCCGCAGAGGAGCCCAAGGAGGCCCCTGCTGCGACCGAGCCCGCCAAGGAAAGGATCCAGGCTTGAAACCACCCGGCCGATAACATCGGCCGGACTTTCCAACTATGCCTTTTGAGACCCTGTGCCCTGAGATAGTTGATGCCCTCAGGGCGAAGGGCATTACCGAACCGACCGACCCCCAAAGAGATGCAATCCCGAAGATATCGGCCGGGAAGAACGTCTTAGTGGTGGCACCCACCGGTATCGGGAAGACCGAATCGGCCATGCTGCCCATATTCGACTCCATTTTCAGAAATAACGACGGACAGGGCATCCGCTGCATATACATCACCCCTCTGAGGGCCCTCAACAGGGATATGCTCAGAAGGATGGAGGAAATGGGCTCCAAGCTGGGCATAACCGTCGGAGTCAGACACGGAGACACCCCTCAAGCGGAAAGACAGAGACAATCCAGATCCCCTCCGCAGATCCTCATCACCACTCCGGAGACCATGCAGGTTATGTTCACGGGAAAGAACCTGCGCGAACATCTGAAGAAGGTCAAATGGGTCGTCATAGATGAGATCCACGAACTGGCCGGGAACGAGAGAGGGGCCCAGCTGGCCGTCGCCCTGGAAAGACTCACTCTGTTGGCCGGGGAATTCCAAAGGGTCGGGCTCTCGGCCACGGTCGGAAACCTGAGGGAGGTGCAGGACTATCTTTCCGGGATAGGAAGGGAGGTCATCCTCTGCAAGCATGACTCGTTCAGGGACTTCAGCATCAAAGTCGAGTGCCCTGTACCGAAAGAGGATAACGCCGAACTGATGGATAAACTGCAGAGCGACCCCGACATACTGGCTGTCATGATACGTGCCAGAGAGCTCATAGACAGCGTCACATCCACCTTATTCTTCGTCAACACCAGGGAAACGGCCGAATGGTTGGCCTCGAGATACCACATGTGGGACGGGTCCTACCCCATAGGGGTCCATCACGGATCGCTGTCCAAAGAGAATAGGATGGAGACCGAGGACGCATTCAAGGCACAGGAGCTGAAAGGACTCATCTGCACATCGTCGCTCGAGCTCGGAATAGACATAGGAAGCGCAGACCTCGTCATACAATACAACAGCCCAAGACAGGTCGCCAGAATGACCCAGCGTGCCGGACGCGCAGGACATCGCATAGGCGGGAAGATCAGGGCGGAGATCCTGGCCACCGCACCTGACGAAGTCTTGGAAGGAATGGTGGTCGCCAGAAGATGCGAGGCGAAGATAATGGAATACACGGCAGGAAGACCGAATCCCCTGTCTGTCCTTGCCAATCAGCTTGTGGCCATGACCATGGCCGGCGGCATAGAACCGGACAGGGCCTTCACCCTGGTCAAAAGATCGTATCCGTTCAGGGACCTCACCCGCAAGGATTTCGACGACACCGTGGAGCAACTGAAGTCCATCAAATTGTTGCTGGACTACGAAGGGGTCCTCCGTCGCTCGAGGAAGGGGATGAACTACTTCTACGAGAACATCTCGATGATTCCCGACGAAAAGACATACCTGGTCAGGGACATCGGCTCCAGAGCGGTCATCGGTACCCTGGACGAGAGCTTCGTAGCCACCCTGGAAGGGGATCTAGCACTTTTCATCGCCAAAGGAAGGACATGGCGTGTGGTGGAACAACGCGAGGACGAACTCCTGGTCGAGGAGGCCCGTACCGTAGGCAACGTCCCGGCCTGGGAGGGTTCCGACATCCCGGTACCGTTCGAGGTCGCCATGGAGGTCGGAAGACTGCGCCGCATCAAGAATTTCGACAAGTATCCGGGAGATGCGGAGGCGGTGAAGAGGGCCAAGGATTATCTGGATGAACAGACCGAGAAATGGACGGTCCCCACCGACGACACGGTCACCATCGAGATCGGAGACCGCCTTGCCATCATCAACTGCTGCTTCGGGAGCAGGGTCAACGAGACGCTGTCCAAGATAATCTCCGCCCTGATAACGGCCAGGATCGGGGAGAGCATAGGGATTTCGACCGATGCATACCGCATAATCCTGGAACTCCCCCGGAACATCGACCGCAGGGTGATCAGGGATACGTTCCTATCCATAAAACCCGGGACGGTGGAGGCCCTCTCCCGTCTCACCATACAGAACTCCTCCCATCTGAAATGGAGGTTCATGAACATCGCGAAGAAGTTCGGGATAATAGAGAAAGGCGCCGACCGCCGCTACATAAACTACTCCAAGCTCTTCGACCTGCACCGTGACACCCCTGCGTTCAACGATGCGGTCAGCATGGTCCTCTGGGAAGACTTGGATATGCAGAACACCGAACTTGTGGTGAAGATGATCGCCGAAAAGAAGATCAGGATCGTCGAGCAGAACGTCTCGCACATCGGTCTGGAAGGGATAACCCGCTCGAAGGAGCTCATGCAGCCGGCCCGTGCAGACCACGCCATCCTGGCCGCCATGAAGAAGAGGCTCGACGACGAGGTCCTCTACGCCACGTGTCTGAGCTGCAAGAACCAAAGGCGCGTAAGGGTGGGGGATGCACCGAAGAAGTTCGTCTGCCCCCAGTGCGGGGGGTACATGGTGGCCCTGCTGAAAGGTTATGAAAGGGACTCCATGAAGGACTTCGGGAAACCCGGCCGGGACCAGCAGGCGGTGAACACCGACAAAAGGATAGTCAAGAACGCCAACCTGGTGAACTCCTACGGAGGACTCTCGGCCATAGTACTGGCCGGAAGGGGTATCGGACCCGAGGTCGCGGCGAGGATCCTCATGAAGATGCATGTGGGAGAGGACGACCTCCTGCGCGACATAATGGCGGCAGAAGTGAACTACGCCAAGACGAAACGCTTCTGGGACTGATCAGAAGTTGCCGCCCTTGGCCACGAACTTGGGTCCGTCATCGCCTTTATCGAGCTTCTTGGGCCTGACGTTATGGGTACCGAGGAAACCTTTGGATATGACGTAAACCTCGGACGATGTGGGACGGGACGCCTGCGGAGAGTGGACTATGACCTTTTCGAACCTCTTCTCCAACTGGGTCTGCAAGGTGTAGAACATATCTCCCATGAAGACCTTCATCACGAGACATCCGCCCTTCTTGAGGATGCGGTCGCAGACATCTACCGCATATCTGCACAGCTCTATCGAACGGGCATGGTCCATGGAATAGTGACCTGCGATATTGGGCGCCATGTCCGACAGTACCACATCCACCTTGCCTCCGACCATCTCCAAGAGCTTGATCATGGTGTTGTCGTCGGTTATGTCTCCGATGATGAACTGGACACCGTCGATGGGATGGATATACCTGAGGTCGACGCCTATGACCTTACCGGTCTCGCCGACGCGCTCCCTGGCCACCTGGGACCACCCTCCCGGACATGCCCCCAGATCCACTACGGAATCCCCGTCGTGGAAGACGTTGAAACGATCGTCGATCTGCATGATCTTATAGGACGCCCTGGAACGATACCCTTCCTTCTTAGCGAGCTTGTAATAATATTCACGGTGACGCTCGGCCACCCAACGGTCATGCAGGTCTGCCACGTGACGCTCAATCAGGTACACAGATATGAATGTAAGCCTCGCGCGCGGGCAAGTAAATAATATGAGGATGCGATATTCGGCCGATAATATGGCAGAAGGCTGGACGTATTCCAAGGCCGGTGTGAACATCGACAAAAAATCGAGTTCGATCGAATCGCTAGTTGAGGAGCTGAAGTACAAGAGGTCCGGATTCGGACAGATGGTACATAAGTCCGGCCTCTTCGCCAGTCTGATCGATTTCGGCGACAGATATGTGACTCTGGCGACCGACGGCGTCGGAACCAAGATCCTAATAGCGGAAGAGCTCGGCATCTGGGACACCATCGGCATAGACTGCATAGCCATGAATGTCAACGACACCATCTGCGTCAACGCCGCACCCATATCCTTCGTTGACTACATCGCCATCGACAGACCCGACGAAAAAGTCACCAAAGAGGTCGGAAAAGGTCTAAACAGAGGGGCCGAACTCTCCGACATGGAGATAGTCGGGGGAGAGATCGCCGTCCTGCCCGAGATGGTCAACGGATTGGACCTCTCCGGTACCTGCATGGGAGTGGTAGGAAAAGACGAGATCATAACCGGGGAGACCTGCAAGAAGGGAGACCTGATCGTCGCCCTGAAATCCTCCGGAGTACACTCCAACGGACTCACTCTGGCAAGGAAGGTCGTCGAGGCCAACAACATAAAGATGACCGATTCGGTCTCCGGACTCACCAAGAGCATCGGGAAGGAGCTCCTCACCCCGACTGAGATCTATGTCAAGGAAGTCTTGGGCATAACGAAGGCCCACGAGGTCCACGGACTCGTAGACATCACCGGAGGAGGACTAAGAAACATCCTCAGGATGGCGAAGGGGCTGAAATATGTCATCGACGACCCTGTAAAGCCGCAACCCATATTCGAAGTACTGAGACAGCTCGGAAACATCGGGACCGAAGAGGCCTACCAGACGTTCAACATGGGTATGGGATTCGCCATCATAGCACCCGAGGACGAGGCGGAGTCCATCGCCAAAGAGAACGCCAACGCAAAGGTCGTCGGACGCGTAGAGGAAGGAAACGGAGTCTACTTCGCACCAGAAAAGATCCTTTACGACCACTACTGAAACTCAAGGCCGTACCGGTCGTTTTTCCGATACGACCCCAACCCTGCTTTCAATCAGGATTGAGCCTGCAATCGAGTTTTCCGCATACGGAACCGAGGGCGGTACATGTCTCGAGAGAATAGCAACCGCCTGTGACTTCGTAATCATATTCCGATATCCCATGGATTTCCTTCGGAGTTCCGTGGGGACCTATGCCGAATATGAGGAGGACGCTCTGCCCGCCCTCTATCATCTCCACCAGCTGAGATGTGCTCAACATCTTCTTCTAGTCGGGTTTACAGGTGGTCAGAACGACCTTTCCCAACTGTGGCGGGAATCCCTTCCCAGGGAAGGGGAAGGTCTGAAAACGTCCCAGATCTGCAAGTTGGACGAAATTGTCGCCATGGGCCCCGATACTCGTGGTACCTGCTATGAAATCCGCTATCTCCTTGGGGGTCCTCTTGTCCTCCGGGATGGGGAACCCGAAAAGTGCCAGATTCATATTGAACGCCATGGCGAGGTCCCCCGCACGGGCGATGATGCGCCTATGCGGTTCCCTGAACGTCTTGGGGTCGTAAGCGTTATAGATGCCTATCGTCACCCTTCCTCTGCGGCCTTTGTTCTCGAAAGTCACTTTTTCACCTTGGGGCGTGCGACGATGGCATAACGGTCTCCGTCCATGAATATCTCGCAATTCCTGTAGAGCGGGTCCTGCTTGTAACTCTCTATGCGGGACATGACCTCACCCAACGTCAAAGAGGTATTGTGGAGGTCTATGAGGATTTTGTCCTGCAAGATTTCTTCATCCAAGCGATCGACCTTCTTCATGTCCCCGGAGACATATCGGTTTCCGCTAACCTCTGGCACATATTAATGTTTGGCTGTATGCACGGAAATCGAGAATACAACTGAGAGTACGATTGTTTTGATTTAAAAGCATGGTGCCGCCAGCCGGGTTCGAACCAGCGACCTCGTGATCTTCAGTCACGCGCTCTCCCAACTGAGCTACGGCGGCCTATCACTCCCTTAAACTGACTTCATATTTTAGATTTACCTTTAATGAAGTCTCGGAGAGGTGTCCACGTGGACCTGGGAGACCTGTCTGGAACCGTTTTTCGGGAAACCCGGCAGGGGAAAACACTGCCGGGCGGTCGGCCGACGACGCACCCTGTCGACGGCCGCCGTGACCGGGGTCATGCGGAGAAGATGCCGCCGGACGGTATCGTCCGACGGCGTCCTACCCGCCCATCACTGTTCGGTCTCCCCGTTTCCTTCGGCCTCTTCGCCGTAGGGCATATCCTCTTCGGACCCCACACCGTCGGGATTGACGGGCTCAACAGCGGCGACACGATCGTCGTCCTTCAGCTCCATCACCTTGACGCCCTGGGCGGCACGTCCGGTCTGACGGATGGAGTTGACCTGGATACGGATGATCTTCCCGGAGTTGGATACCAGCATGAGCTCGTCGCCGTCGTTCACCTTGCGGACGCTGACGACGTATCCGCTCTTCTTCGTGAGGTTGATCGTCTTCACACCCTTGGACCCGCGGTGGTGGATCGTATAGTCTCTGACGACGGAGGTCTTGCCCATTCCCTTCTCGGTGACCGTCAGGAGCAGGTCGTCGGACTTGACCACGGCCATCGAGACGACGTGGTTCTGCATACCCAGGGTCATTCCCTTGACCCCTCTGGTGTCCCTTCCCATCGGACGGACCTCGGTCTCGCTGAACCTGCAGGCCTGACCGTCGTTGGTGGCGAGGACGATCTCGTCGGTGCCGTCGGTCTTGGCCGCCTCCACCAGTTCGTCGTCATCATCCAGTTTGATGGCCTTGATACCTTTGGACCTGACATTTCCGTACTGGCTCAGCTGGGTCTTCTTCAGCACACCGTTCTTGGTGCAGAATACGAGATACTTGTCGTCCGGGAAGTCGGGGGTCGGTATGACCGTGGTTATGGTCTCCCCTTCCTGCAGGTCGTTCAGGAGGTTGACTATGGGCTTACCCTTGGCCTGCCTACTCCCCTCTGGGATGTTGTATCCCTTGAGCCAGAGGATCCTTCCGGCATTGGTGACGAACATCAGGTAATCGTGGGAGGAGGCCACGAACATGTTCTTGACATAGTCCTGGTCCTTGGTCTCCATCCCCTTCATACCTACGCCGCCGCGGGACTGCTGCCTGTAGGTCCTGAGCGGCATCCTCTTGACATAATTGTCCGCGGAAAGGGTGTAGACGGTGTCCTCCCTCGGGATGAGGTCTTCGGCATCGACGTCGATGGCCTGCCTGTTTATGACGGTCCTGCGCTCGTCCCCGTATGCATCCTTCATCTGGCTGAGTTCGCCTTTGATGATGGCGTCTACCCTCTCGGGCTTGGCCAGGATGTCCTTCAGGTCGTCCATGGTGACGATGAGGTTGTCGTACTCCTGTCTGATGGTGTCGATCTCGAGGCCGGTAAGTTTCTGCAGCCTCATGTCGAGGATGGCCTGGGCCTGTATCTGGTCGATCCCCAACAGGTTCTGGAGGCCTTCGTTGGCCTCCTGACCGGATTTGGATGCACGGATGAGGGCGATCGTCTGGTCCAACATGTTCAGGGCCTTTATCAGACCGTCCAGGACGTGGAACCTCTTCTCGGCCTCCCCCAGCTCGAACCTCACCCTGCGGGTGACGACCATGCGCCTGTGCATGATGTAGTGCATGATGATGTCCTTGAGACCCAGGAGGGTGGGCTTGTTGTTCACCAGGGCGAGGTTGATGATACCGTAGGTTATCTCCATCTGGGTCTTCTTCATCAGGTTCTCCAGGACGACGTCGGGGATCGCATCCTTGTGCAGCTCGATGACGACCCTCATACCGCGCCTGTCGGACTCGTCCCTGAGATCGGTTATGCCCGTTATGGCCTTGTTCTTGACCAGATCGGCGATGCTCTTGACGAGTTCCGCCTTGTTGACCTGGTAGGGAAGCTCGCCGATTATGATGGAATCCTTGGTCTTCCCTTCCTCGACGTGGGTCTTGGACCTTACCTTTATCCTTCCTCTTCCGGTGGTGTATGCCTCCACTATGCCGGATATGCCGTTCACTATACCTCCGGTAGGGAAATCGGGCCCACGGACGAACTGCATGAGCTGTTCGACGGTGGCGTCCGGATTGTCTATGGTGAACACTATGGCGTCGCACACCTCCCCGAGGTTGTGGGGAGGCATCTTGGTGGCCATACCGACGGCGATACCGTCGGAACCGTTCACGAGGAGGTTGGGGAACTTCGAAGGGAGTACGGTGGGCTCCTTCAGGGAGCCGTCGAAGTTGTCCATGAAGTCGACGGTGTCCTTGTCCAGATCCAAGAGGAGGTCGGACGCCATCTTCGACAGACGGGCCTCGGTGTAACGCATGGCGGCCGGGGGGTCCCCGTCCACGGAACCGAAGTTACCCTGTCCGTCCACGAGCGGATACCTCAGGGAGAAGGGCTGCCCCATACGGACCATGGCCTCGTATGCAGCGGAATCTCCATGGGGATGGTACTTTCCGAGGACCTCTCCGACGACGGTCGCGGACTTCTTGTGCGGCCTGTTGAAGGTGAGACCCAGCTCGTGCATGGCGAACATGATCTTCCTGTGGACGGGCTTCAATCCGTCACGTACGTCGGGAAGCGCCCTGCTGACTATGACCGACATGGAGTAGTCGATGTAGGAGCGCGCCATCTCCTTCTCGACTGTCTGTTTGATTATCCTTTCTTCTCCTTCCATGCTATCACACATCCAGGTTGGTCACTTCGTTCGCATGCTCTATGATGAACTCCCTTCTGGGCTCCACATCGTCGCCCATAAGGGTGGAGAACAGCTGGTCCGCCAGCATGGCGTCGGCGATCTCGATGCGTTTCATGTACCTCTGGTCGGGGTCCATGGTGGTCTCCCACAGCTGCTGGGGGTTCATCTCTCCCAATCCCTTGTACCTGCTGATGTTGAGTTTTGCGTCGGGACCGCCCATCTCGGCGACCGCCTTCGCAAGCTCGGCGTCGTTGTAACAGTACCTCTGGGTCTTCCCCTTCATGACCCTGTACAGAGGAGGCATAGCGAGGTAGACGTAGCCCTGTTCGACCAGCGGCCTCATCTGCCTGTAGAAGAGCGTCAGAAGGAGGGTGGCGATATGCGCCCCGTCCACATCGGCATCGGTCATGATCACGACCTTGTGGTACCTGATCTTGGATATGTCGAAATCCCTGCCGATACCCCCGCCGATGGCGATGGTGAGGTTCCTGATCTCGTCGTGGTCGAGGAGCTTGTCCTGACGGGTCTTCTCCACGTTGAGGATCTTTCCCCTTATCGGGAGGATGGCCTGGAACGCACGGTCCCTTCCCATCTTGGCGGAACCGCCTGCGGACTCTCCCTCGACGATGAAGATCTCGCACTTGGACGGGTCCTTCTCGGAACAATCCGCGAGTTTTCCGGGCAGCGACGTGCTCTCGAGGAGGGACTTCCTCCTGGTGGCGTCCCTGGCCTTCTTGGCGGCCATGCGCCCCTCGTACGCCGACTGGGCCTTCTTCAGGATGATCTGGGCCACCTGGGGGTGCTCGTCGAGGTATTCCTTGAACTTCTCCCCCATTATGGATGTGACGGCCGTCTGGGCTATGCTGCTGCCGAGCTTCTCCTTCGTCTGGGACTCGAACTGCGGGTCGGCCATCTTGATGCTGATTATGGCCGTGAGACCCTCACGGGCATCGCTTCCTTCGAGGGTTATGTCCTTCAGCAGGTTGTTCTCCTTCCCGTAGTCGTTGAGGGACTTTGTAAGGGAGGTCCTGAACCCGGTCATGTGGGTACCTCCGTCGGGGGTGGAGACCGTGTTCACGAAGGAATCGACGGATTCGTTGTACCCGTCGGTGTACTGCATGGCTATGTCCACTATGACGACCCTGTCCCTTCCTTCGGCGTCCTTCTCGTGGTATTCGCCGTTGATGCAGATGGGGCTGTCGTGGATGGGAGTCTTGGTCCTGTTGAGGAACTTGACGAACTCGCTCACCCCGCCGTCGTAATGGTATGTGTCCCTCTTCTCGGACCTCTTGTCCTCGAAGTTAATCGTCACCTTGGTGTTCAGGAACGCCTGGTTCCTGAATCTGTTCTGCAGGGTATCGAAATCGAAATCGACGGTCTCGAACATCGTCGGGTCGGGAAGGAAGGTGATGGTGGTCCCCGTCTCGTCGGTCTCGCCGATGACCTCGACGGGTCCGTCGGGGATCCCGGTCTTATAGGATTGCCTGTGGACCTTGCCGTCCCTCTTGACGATGGCGACCATCCATGTGGAGAGTGCGTTGACGACGGATACACCGACACCGTGCAGACCGCCGGACACCTTGTATGCGTTCTGATCGAACTTACCTCCGGCGTGGAGGTCGGTAAGACAGACCTCGAGTCCGGACTTGCCCTCTTCGGGCACTATCCCCGTAGGGATGCCTCTTCCGTCGTCCGCCACGGACACGGACCCGTCGGGATTCACCGTGACGTCGATCTTGGTGGCGAAACCCGCCATGACCTCGTCTATCGAGTTGTCCACCACTTCGTATACGAGATGGTGGAGTCCTCTCGTATCGGTGCTTCCGATATACATACCGGGCCTGACCCTTACGGCTTCCAGACCCTTGAGGGCCTTGATGGATTTCTCATCATAGACCTCTCCATTCCTCATGTCGTCTTCTTTTCCCATTTCTTCCGACTCTCGCTCTTCTGAAACTGGGTTGGGTTAAGCCGTTGTTATATTAATATTTAATAATAAAACGCGCACGCACGTGCGCGCGAATAAAGAGGATGTCTTCTGCCGGTCCGACCGACAACCATGATATACGAAACGGCGATTCGGTCGCGATAGCACATGTGCACGATCATGGAAGAGGCCGCGAGAGGCGTCACGAACCACAGGATCAAGAAGATCGCAGAGCGCGAAGGGGTGACCGAGAGGTTCATCTTGGACGGAATAGCATCCGGACGCATAGTGGCCCCCTGCAACCCCGCCCATGACCCGATACCGGCCGCGATAGGGGAAGGACTCTCCGTCAAGATCAACGCCAACATCGGGACCTCGAGGGACATGCCCGACATAGAGCCGGAGATCCGCAAGATGGATATCGCCGTGAAATACGGCGCCGACGCCGTGATGGACCTCAGCACCGGAGGGGACATAGACTCGATAAGGAAGAGACTCCTGTCGCGCTGCCCCGTCATGATGGGGTCCGTGCCCATATACGAGACCGGACTGACGGCCGCCAGGAAGAACGCGGTCGTCGAGATGACCGAGGACGACATATTCTCCGGGATAGAGAAACATGCGAAGGACGGCATGGATTTCATGACGGTCCACTGCGGCATCACCAAGGAGACCGTCCAATGGATCAAGAAGGCGGACAGGCTCATGGACGTGGTGTCGAGGGGAGGGTCGTTCCTAACCGCATGGATACTCCACAACGACCGCGAGAACCCCCTCTACAAGGATTTCGACGTCCTCCTGGACCTGGCCAGAAAGTACGAGTTCACACTGTCCCTCGGGGACGGGTTCAGGCCCGGCTGCATCAACGATGCATCGGACCAGGCACAGATCTCCGAGATGATGGTCCTGGGACATCTGGTCAAGAGGGCCCGCAAGGCCGGCGTACAGGCCATGGTCGAAGGACCCGGCCATATGGCCATGGACCAGATCGCGGCCAACATGAGGATGGAGAAGCAGCTGTGCTACGGCGCCCCATTCTATGTCCTCGGCCCCTTGGTCACCGACATAGCCCCCGGATACGACCACATCACATCCGCCATCGGAGGGGCGATAGCCGCACAGAACGGTGCGGATTTCCTGTGTTACGTCACTCCGGCCGAACATCTGTCCCTGCCCGACGAGGACGATGTGAAGGAGGGCGTCATAGCTTCCAAGATCGCTGCCCACGCGGCCGACCTGAGCAGGGGCATCGGCAAGGACAAGGACGACAGGATGGCGAAGGCCAGGAAGGTTCTGGACTGGGATACCATGTACGACGTCTGCCTGGACCCCGACAAGGCCAAGGCCTACAGGGCCAGAGGATGCACCGAGAAACAGGACGGGTGTTCCATGTGCGGAGACGTGTGCGCCATCAAGATCGTCAACCAGTACCTGATAAAGGAGGACGACGTCCTCAAACCGAACCCGCTGCAGAAGAAATTCGACTGCGACTGAGGGATCTGGCACATCGCAGGGGGTTCGCCCCCTGCACCAGTACGAGGCTCCTTACTTTTCTCCGAAATGGGGCCACTCACATACGGAAGGGTCCCGACCGATGATTATGTTAGAACTGGAGCCACTGGAGGGAATCGAACCCCCGACCAACGGTTTACGAAACCGTCGCTCCACCGCTGAGCCACAGTGGCACCGACGCAGAAGATTGATTCGCACTATAAAACGCCTTTTATCGTTTCGCACCGGAATCCGTCCCCGCATGTCTGACGGATCGCCATGAAGAATGCGGCCGGAACGAAATGACATCCGTTGCTGGCACATCATAATTACAAAACATAACCCAACAGTATCGCCGCGACGATTATGGCGCCTGCGATACAACATGCCAAGATGGGTGTGCTGCGCCTCATGTCCCCTCGATACCCTTACGGATATTTATCGTTGCGACCTGTGATGTAACGGCCACCGACGACACGGGGACGTGAAGTAAGTAATAAAAATACATTGTGAGGTGGAGATATCATGCACGTGGAAATGGACGTCGCCCTCGATCCGACCCTGGGATGCGGGCAGGCACACCGCTGGAAAAAACAGGAAGACGGGTCGTGGCAAGGCGTCATCGGCAACGATGTGGTCACCCTGACACAGACATCCAACGGATTCGACTGCGAAGGTGCATCCGACATGTGCCAGATCCTCAGATATTTCCGTTCGGAGGACAATTTAGGGGAGATAGTCGAAGAAATCTCCAGGCGCGACAGCTATGTTGCCGGCCTGTCTTCCCACTGTCCCGGTATGCGTATACTTCGTCAGCCCGAATGGGAATGTCTTGCGACATACGTCCTTGCGACGAACGTCAACGTAAAGCGCATAGCCAAGATGGTAGAGTCCGTATGCGACCATTTCGGCACCGACCTCGGACCCCGCAGAGCGTTCCCGACACCCAAACAGATCCTCGACAGGGAGGAGTGCATCGGCGAATGCAGACTGGGGTTCAGGGAGCGCCGTTTCATAGAGCTGGCACAGCGCACGGAGAACGGAGAGATCGATATCGAAGGCATGAAGGACCTGCCGTACGACGGTCTTGTAAAGGAATTGATGACGATAAACGGTGTGGGACCGAAGGTCGCAGACTGTGTGGCCCTTTTCGGATACGGCCACATGGAGGCCTTCCCCGTGGATGTGCGCATTCAGAACGTCATGAAGGCCAAATACGGGGTCGAGGGCAACTATAAGACCGTCTCGGCATACGGCAGGAACCTGTTCGGGGAATATGCTGGATATGCCCAGGAGTTCCTGTATCATTCGGAATTCATCTGATACCGTCACTGCGGGACTATGCAGGAGTCGTCGTCCTTTCCCCATGCACACGACGGGGCGGGAAGATGGGTGGTCTCAGTATAGATCTCGGCCAACAGACCGACGGTCTTGATGAACTTACAGATCCTGCACATCTCCACGGACATGTCGGACTTCTCTTCCACGATGAGCTTCGCACTTCTCTTGACCTCTTCGAGGAATTCCGGATAATGCCTGCTCTCCTCTATGAGGGTGCTGCCTCCCCTCTTCTTCTTCAGATACTGGGATATGGCCGCATCGGTGACCCCGAAGATGCGTCCGACATCCGCCTGCTTCATGTGGTAGGTGTCAACCATCTCCTTGGCGATTTCTCTTCTGATCGTCGGGAGCACATACCAGACGACGATCTCACAGGGGGTCTTCATACTGCTCCGTATCCTGTCGTAGATAATAAACTATGCGCCATCATTTGTAATCAAGTGCACCGGTTTTGCCAGTGTTAATTAGACAAATGTCGAATACATACCCATCAAATCCCAGGATTCGTCTTGTTGTAGAACTCCGAGGCGTCCCAGTCCGTATCGTATTCGTCGTCGCTGCGTTTGACAAGCGCCACCCCGTAAGAGCGGGCCTTGTCCTCCACCAGTTTCTTCGCCAGATCCGACCCTTCGAAATCATCGACCTTCGCACCGCCGGGAGCGACCTTTCCTTTGAAGTGCCCGATGATCTCCGTTCCCGACCATACGGTAGAGACCGAAGACCCGCACCTCTGTTTGATGTAGTGTCTCAGATAGTAACTCAGATTGTCCTGGGTATTCAGGATGAACATCCCGGCGAACAGCCTTACGCGGGCATCCTTGTCCTCCGCAGGCATCCAATAAAGCGTCGAGTCGCCCTCGATGAGGAACCCTTTCACCACCTTGCCCTCCTGCTCCAGGTCGGAGAGCATCTTCCTGGTGGCGGCCATCTTCATACCCATGAACTGGGCGGCCATCTCTGCGGAGAATATACCCAGATCGAGGAAGTGGCCCATCATTATCTCCTTCTGTGCGGCCTCGGGGGACATATCCGACGGGGGCACCCACCTGTAATACGAATCGGAGTCCTGGCATATCATGGACCTCTTCATAAGCTCCGAGAGCGTCTCCGTCGTCCCCTCATAGGACAGGGGGGAGCGGTAGAGGACCTCCTTCTTGGATATGGGACCGTGCTCCTTCACGATCCTCTCGACTATCCTCATGTCATCGGTGACGGGGGCCTGCTTGGCCGCACGATAGAGCGGGAGCCTGTCCGGGACCACATACCCGACGAACGCCGGGAGGAGCGTCGTCTTCACCAGCTCCCCCCTCTCCATGTATTTCTTCACACTGGAGCGGGCGGTCACGCGGCAGGTGAGCTCCTGCTCGTTCCGGATGTACTTCCTCACGGCGAGAAGGTCCTGGAGCGTCCCGTAGCGGTCGGTCTTCTCCACCCTCTGCTTACGCAGGACATAGCTCAAAGCCTCCTGCTGGGTCATGACCCTGTCTATGAAGGATCCCTTGGCATAGAACCCGTTGACGAACACGTATCCGCAGGACGTCATGACCTGGGCGGTCTCAGGTGCGAGTTCGGACGCGTCGACGTTCAATATCTCCCTGATCCTGATGATGTCGGTACCCTTCATCCTGAAATAGCCCATCATGTCGTCGAGGGCCCCGAGGGCATCCTCCAGCATGTCGGGACCGTCGAGGTCCATGGATCTGACCTCTATGCACCCGGACATCTCCCAGATCTCCATGGCGCCGACCACCCTGCTTCCCTTCATCAGGGGATATACCCACTTATCGCCGTAACGGGACGATATCTCCGCCCACTTGGAACCGAGATCGGGATCGTACAGGGAAAGGACCCTCATCTTCTCCGAGGGCATCTCCGGCGAATTCAGCTTGGGGATTTCGTCGGGCATTATGTACATGGGGGTCTGACCGGGACCGACGAGGATCTCCACGGCACCGACCCTCTCCGCAGAAGGACGTATGTCGTCCTCGGGGACGCTCACGAGATAGCGCATGGACGCAGTAGGCACAGGACCGAACGCCACGATTGCCTGCCTCACCATGTCGTCCTCGGGGTTCTCTTCCGGGATGTCCGGGTGGTACGGGGCGTAAATGTTCTCCGTACCCCAGTCCTCCCTCTCCCAGAAGGCGTGTACGACCTTCATGGAACGGTCCAGACGCAGTATGGCCTCCTTCACCTTCTCCTTCTCCATGCCGGTGGCCGCCACCACCTCCCTCATCGTGAGTCCGGAACCGCTGCCCTCTATCCTCTCCAGGATCTCGTCGTCGGACGGTTGCGTGGAATCCACCCGGAAATAGGCGTAGCGGGCCGCGTCCTCCGCAAGCATGAAACGAACCCTTCCGCGGGCGAACCTTCCAAGGAGTATCCGGCCGTCGGCCCGCATCCTCTGCCACTCTTCGAGACTGAACCCCTCCACCCTGTTGTAAACGTCCAATTCGCTGCCGGCCGTCACATAGAATTTGAAGAAGTCCTCTATGGTGGCGAACTTCTCCCCTTTGGTGAGCCTGTAGTTCTCCACCGTCTCGAAATCGTATACGTTGCTCTTGCCGGACCTGAGACGGAGACGGTCGGACGTCAGCATGTATTGGGGGTTCTCCGATATGAGGAACTGCCCCTTCGAAACCTCCCCGCTGCCCACAAGAGACTCCAGAGAGACTGAGATCTCCTCGTCCGGGATGTTGAGGGCGAAGGCCGCCTCCTGCACCGTGGTAGGTGCGAAACTGCCGAGATGTCTGAGCATGACCTCGTCCACCGCAGCGGTGCGGTCCCCGGAAGGCGGATCGCATCTGGAGAAATACCACCGGTTGTTCTCCGTTATATCCGTCCGGGTGATGACGTACATCGACTCCAGCTTCCTGACGCTCCTGAAGATCATGTCCTCGGTCAGATCGCATTTCGACTTCACTTCGCTGAGGAGGGTGTCCTCCCCGATGAGCGAATATACGGTACGGTCGGCATCGTTCATCGTACGCTCCCGCACGGTGGCCGCGGCGTATACGGGGATGTCCTCCGCCACCATTATATGGGGCTCGTCGAGGAAGACGGTACCTACGACCCCCTCGTGGATCAGTTCCCTCACCCAACCGTCCACGGTCTTCTTGTCGGGGTCGCAGTACGGATAGATGTTCCTCCCCCTCTCCCTGAACGCCTGGAGAGGTCCGGTGCGCTTCAGAAGCCTGGGGATGTCCTCTTTGGAAGAGACCCTGCCTATCTTACGGGTGAAATACTGCGTGACCTGGTCCGGATCGAACTCGAAATCGCGGACACCGTCACCGAGGGCCCTCTCGAGGACCTTCCTGTGGAGTTCTTTGAGAAGTGCGGTACGGTCCTCCATCAGCACTATGTCGGAGAATCCCGAGAGGATGACGGAATGGGCGAAGGGCGACGGGGTGCCGTTGAAGTGGATGACCCTCACCCCCATCTTACCGTTCTCGATGAGTTCCAGAACCACCCTTGCGTTCTTGATATCCATGTCGTCCTCAAGGATCTCCCTGTAGGTCTCCTCGATGACGGGCTCGTTGTCCATGTCGCGGAGCATGTCCAGAAGATAGGTGGAGCGGGTCTGCTGCCTGTTGACGCTTATCGATCTGCCCATATAGTTCCTGAGGATCATGAAACTGCGGGCGGCGGTGTGTCTGAACCTGAGTTTGAAGATCTCCGAATCCTTGACGGCCTTCCTGAGGATCGGCTCCAGGTCGCGGGTGCTCAGCATGAGCGGAATCTGGTCGACGTCCACCTTATGGGTGGTACCGATCATGAAGTCGTCGTCCGTTATGGTGACCGAGACGTTGGCACCCGTCAGAGCGGTTATGCGGTACGCGTATCCTCTGGAAAGGGCGTCGTTCACCCTCCTGCCGAACGGATAATGGAAGATGATCCTCTGGTTGCCGGAAGGGTCTATATACTCTTCCACGGCGAGACGGTCGATGTCGGGGATGAAACCCGCAACGGCCTTCTGCTCGCTGAAATACGATATGAGGGAACGGGCGGACCCCTCGTCGATGTCGAACTCCTCGGAAAGCCTCTCTAGCTTGTCTGCGGGATCCTCGTCGATGAGCTGGGACATCTCCTTCCTGAATCTGGCCACGTCCATGGACAGGTCGAAGGAACGGGGAAGCATCTCCCCCGCCCACGAGGGGACCGTGGGCTTCCTGCCGTTGGCCTCCTTGACATATGCGGTCATCCCTTTGGAGCGGACGAACTCCAGACTCCTGCCCCCCAGGACGAAGACGTCTCCCGGGGAGAGCCTCTCGACGAACTTCTCGGACAGTTCCCCTGCGACCGAACCGTAGGATGTTATGACACGGTAGTTGGACTCCTCGGGAATGGTCCCCAGGTTCATGAAATAGATCATCCTGGCACCTTTCTTCTTCCCGAACTGGCTGTTCTCCTCGTCATACCAGATCTTGGAGTAGACGCTCTCGTGTTCCTCCTTGCTGCCCAGGTATCTGAGCACGTTCACGAATTTATCGAATGGGAGGTTGTGGAAACAGTACGAGGACCTCACCACGTCGTAGGCCTCGTCCACGTCCCATCTGCGGTCGATGGATATCCCGACGACCGCCTGGGACAATACGTCGAGACAGTTCTCGGGGATCCCCACACGGTCGATGTCGCTGCGATGGGCGGCACGGCACATGACGGCACACTCGGACAGGTCGTCCGGATCGAAGACTATGAGACGGCCTTTGGCTACCTTTCCGAAGCTGTGGCCGCTCCGCCCGATCCTCTGGAGTCCCTTGGCGACGGATTTGGGAGACCCGATCTGACACACCAGGTCAACCGATCCGATGTCTATCCCGAGTTCCAGGGATGTGGAGGATACGACGCATTTGATCTCCCCCTTCTTGAGACGGGATTCGACGTCGAGACGGATGTCCTTCCCCAGGGAGCTGTGGTGGACCTCCACGTTCTCCAGACCCCTCTCTTTGAGCTTATAGACGACCGCCTCGGCACCCGAACGCGTGTTGGTGAACACTATGGTGGTCTCATGTTCGTCGACCAGCTCCTTCAGTTTGTCGTACATCATGGAGCTGACGACATCGGTCGGAAGGGTCGTCATATCGTCCGTAGGGCATATGACCTTCAGATCCAGGACCTTCTTGGAACTGGACTCGATGAGGGCGACCGGCCTCGCCTCTCCCCCTTTGTCGAAACCTACGAGATACTTCGCGATCTCCTCGATGGGAGCCATGGTGGCGGAGAGGCCGATGCGGGTGAAATCGGTCTCGCAGTAGTTCTTAAGCATCTCGAGGGTCAGGGACAGGAACGCCCCCCTCTTGGAATCGCATATGTCGTGGATCTCGTCGAGGATGACCCATTCCACCTTCTTGATGGCCTCCTTGAACTTAGGCGATGCGAGGATCAGGGCCATCGACTCGGGGGTGGTGATGAGGATGTGCGGGGGATGGCGGACCATCTTCTGCCTCTCGTTCTGCGGGGTGTCCCCGGAACGTACGGCCACCGAGATCTCGGGGACGGGCATGCCTTCGCGGGCTGCGAGTTCCTTCATCTGCTGCAGAGGTTCGTTGAGATTCCTGTTCACATCGTTGGCCAGGGCCTTGAGCGGGGAGATGTAGATGCAATAGACCCTTTCCTCGAGGATCCCCTCGGAGGAGTATTTGATCAGCTGATTGAGAATACTGGTGAAGGCGGTGAGGGTCTTACCGGATCCTGTAGGGGACGAGACAAGTACGCTTTTCCTCTCATGGATGACAGGGATGGCCATCGACTGCGGTTCCGTAAGGGCGGTGAACCTCTCTCTGAACCATTTGGAAACAAGAGGCTCCATCATGTCGAGGACCTCGTCCATAGAATACTTCCTGTCTATCTTCTCCAATATCTCACCGCCGAACAAAGATTAATTCGGAATCCCTACTGATAGGTAATATAAAAGATAGTGCTCGGCTCGCATCACATACGGTGATTCCGACAGAGATTTCGGACAAGAGAAGACGGCCTCCTCCGACCCACATATGGATCCATAGCAGAGGGTGTCGGGATCCCCGCACCTACGAAGGACTCCCTGACGTGTCATGTTGATCGTTTCAGAAACGATCTTGCCGCACATAGGTCGGGAACGGATACGGACACGGTGCGTTGATGACTTGGTGTCGATTACTATCGGACACGATTTCCTTTGACATCCCCGTAGAATGTCGGGATCTGGCACAATATCACATGGAACGAAGATGCCGATACGGCAGATTTTCGAGTACCTCGATATCGGAGTCCCCTTAGAAGGAAGTTATAATAGCGAAAAGACCGATTGAGACCTCATGCGCCACTCAGCCGTCGTTGCCGTCATCGCAGTATTAGCACTATGCGTTCCGATGACATTACTTGAAGACAGCGACAGCACGGATGCCGCCTCTACGACCTACCGCATCACAGGTTATGTCAACGAGGAATTCAGCAGCGGGAACATCGGCCTCAAGGGGGCGGTCGTCACCATATACGACGAGACAGGGGACGTTTTAGGAGTCTGCACGACATCATCCGCCGATGCAGGGCGTTTCAAGATCGATTTCGACATAATTCCCGTCTCCAAGATGTACATCGGATTCTCTTTGGCGGAATACGACCTCAGATCGATCTCGTCATATGCTTCCGAAATGGATACGATACCCGTCGCCACAGGTACCGCTTACAGACTTCTGCCGACTATGATCTCATGGTCTGCCAGCAGCGAGGATAATGTGAGGGAGTGCCTCATAACATCCAGTACTGCGGACGGACTGAACTGCTTCACCATGGCGACCACCACGGGTACGGTCACCATATACGTCAACTACGGCGGACAGGGCGTGAGGGGAGCCAACATAGAGATATCCGCCGACGACGGGAGATCCATACACGGAAAGACCGACGGTTCCGGAGGATGCACCATCTCAGGACTGACCATAGGTGCCTACACGATCAAAGTGTCCGCAGACGGATTCGAGTCCGAGAAGAAGGACATCGTCGTGACCAAAGGTACGGCCACCAGCATATTCGAGATGACCGAAAAGACCCATGCCACCTATCTGGGAATGGACCTGGTCCACTTCCTGATGTTCATCGGTATCATCCTCGGCCTGTCCCTTGCACTATGTGCCAGGATACTGTATCATCGTGTAGGCAGGACGAAGATAGACGAAGAGGACCTGAAGGGAGAGTGAGGTCCTGATGAAGTCCGGTCCCGCAGGAAAGACCTGCGGAATACCGAACGGACAAGGGTTCAGTATTCTCTTTTCAGACCGTTCCTGACCTGTTCGTACAGACTGTTGCCTTTGGAATCCATGGCCACGACCAGCGGTCCGAGCCTGTTGGTCTCGAACTTCCACATGGTCTCCGGCATACCCAGATCCTCCCATTCGGAACCAGTGACAGTGGACAGGCCCTCGGCGAGGGACACTGCGGCCCCTCCGGTGGCGGCGAGATAGACGCAGCCGACCTCCTTCATGGCCTCTGCGACCTCTTGGGACATCCCGCCCTTCCCGATTATGGCGCGGATTCCGAACTCCCTGATGAAACGCGGTTCGAGGGAGTTCATCCTGGCACTCGTGGTCGGACCGGCCGCCACCACGGAGTAACGGCCGCTGTCCATCTTCCTCATTATCGGACCGCAGTGGTACACCACCGCACCCTCGAGGCAGTTGGGGACCGGCTTCCCCTCGTCCAGATATTCCAAGGCACGGATGTGGACGTCGTCCCTGCCTGTAACCACCGGTCCGTTGATATATACGACGTCGCCGAGGGACAGGTCTCTCACCGTTTTCTCCGAGAGGGGGGCCGTAAGTGATATCAGAGGACCGCCCCCTGGGAGTACGTGACATCGGAATCGGTTATCCTGGCACTTGCGCGGCGGGTCGCCCAGCACCCTATATTGACGGCCACGGGAAGGCTTGCCGTATGGCATGCGGCCTTCCGTACCTTCACGCCCAGTACGGTGGTGTTGCCGCCGAGACCCATGGGTCCGAGACCGCTGGAGTTCAGTTTCACGAACAGTTCCTCCTCCAGATCCTTTATGAACGGATCCGGATCCTCGTGGTCCAAAGGCTCCATGAGGGCCCTCTTGGCCATTGCGACGCACTCGTCGGCGGTACCGCCCACCCCTACACCGACAATCCCGGGAGGGCACGGACGGCCCCCGGCGTCGAGGACGGAGTCTGTGATGAACTTCTTCACACCCTCCATCCCGTCGGCGGGATTGAGCATCCTGAGTTTGGTCATGTTCTCGGAACCGGCGCCTTTCAGCATCACGGATATCTCCGTGAAGTCGTCATCGGTCGGGATGTAATGGATGCACGGCATGCCGTCCCCCAGGTTGTTGCCGTTGTTCTTCCTGGTGAACGGGTCCACGGTGTTGGGCCTCATGGGTATGTTCCTGGTACAGTTCTCGACCGCCTGCGCTATGTCCTTGGAGATGGAGGAGTCGAACTTCCCGCGGACGTAGAATATCGGTATCCCGGTATCCTGGCACATCGGCTTCCCCAGATGCTCGGCCTTCCTGATGTTGTCCAATATCGCCCCGATCTGGGAATATGCCGTTTTATTGGTCTCCCATTCGGCGGCGGCCTCTAAGGCCCACCCGATGTCCTCGGGAATCTTCGTGTTCGCCAGACGCAACAGATTCTCAACCACCTTCTCCGTGGTCTCCGGAAGTTTTACGACCATTTCGATTCCTCCTCACGGCACGAAATAAAGGACCTCCTCAATCCTGATGACGCGTACCTTCTCGCCGATCTCGGCACCCTTGGGTATAAGCAGGTCCACCATGGAGTAGTTGGAGGGGTCCATGACCTGGACCTCGCCGTCGGATACGGTGATAACGTCGGCCGTACCGATATCCGCCGCCTTGCAGTAGACCTTTATCTCCGGCATGTCCTGACGTTTCACCGACATCTCCCTGAACCCGTCCAAGGAGACCAGTTTTCCGCCCTGGTTAGAGACGCGGGAGAGGAGATAGTAGCGTTTCCTGAAGATGACTATGTCCCCGATATGGAACTCGGGAAGACGGACGAGGTAGTTGACGCGGTACATGTCCAACCCGTCCCTCGTCTGACCGACCAGTTTGGCGGACTCGTTCGTCTCGGCGCAGTACATGTCTCCAAGGTCCTTCACCAACGCCCTCCCGAGGGCGATGAGGGACAGGTACACGTCCACTCCTCCCGGTACGATCTCCATCTTGGTTATGAACACGTTATCGTCCGTGGCCATGGCGTCGTCCACGACCTTCTCCACACGTGCCAGGACCTCGTCCTGCAGGTCCTTGGAAAGCGTCTTCTCGGAGGTCCTTATCTGCAGGATGGCCTCGTAGTAGTTCCCGAGACGTCTGGAACATATCTTGCATACGGCGTTCTTGATACGGACGATGGTCGTGGCGAGGGCGTCCGCCATGATGTCCTCGATCTGCACACGGCATCCGAGTGTGACCGAGATGTTGTAGTCGTCCAGATATGACACGGAAGGGTCCACCGAAACGACCTTTCCCTCCTTTATGCAGGTCAAGGCCTCCTTCGCTGCGGCGACGGCTGCCTTCTCCTCCACCATGGACTGCCAGTCCCCGTGCCAATAGAACTGCCCGCAATTGGTACATGTGAGAAGGTCCACGTGGTCGGGCAGGGTGACCAGGGTCCTGTCCCTGAGGAAGCACTCCATGCAGAGGCCGTGGACTGTCTTGTCCACCTCCTTCCCACATTCCACGCAGAATCCGTTCACAGGGTCACCGCCTGTGCGTGCTTGACCCCTCCGATCACCATCACGGCGTCCGGGTCCACTATGCCCTCGGCTATGGCAAGGTCTACGACCCTGTTCCCGACGAGATTTATGATGGTGAACGTACCGAGACGGGTCCTGAGCTCCTCCTCCTCGATGATGTCCCCTCCGTAGAAGCCCTCCCCCACGGTTATGCGAAGGTCTCCTTCGGAGAACGTCTGACCCAGGATCTCCTCGTCGCAGACGGCGAGTATGACCTCTTCGGGATGCCTGTGGGCCTTGAAATAGAAATTTCCTGCCATTTGCTCAACCTTTGTTGGTAAGTCTGTATATGACCTTGTTGTTTCCGTCCGGGACCTGATAGATCGTACCGGAACCCTTCATCCTCTGCAGAAGACGTCTGACCTCGGTCTCGCTGATGCCGTTGGCCGCGGCCTGGGTGACGATCTCCTCCTCTTCCATGCCTCCCGGCTCGAGTCTCATGATGGCCTCTATGGTCGGGATCCCCTTGCGGTCCTTGGACGAGATGCCGCTCGTTATGGAGTCGATGTCGAACCCTCCGCTCTCGGTACCCGCGATCTTCTTCAGATAGTACCTGATGAGGTCTATAGCCCTCTTGGCGTCCTGGGCCTCCACGACGGGACTGAGTCTCATCCTGGCGGAAGCCTCCGATAGACGCACATAGGCCTCCAGCTGCCTGGCGGTTATGGGCACGGAACCGGTGTCGTCGCCGGACTTCCTTATGGACATGTAATCGTTCTGGATCATGTCCACCGCATCCTGCTTCATGACCGGTATTATACGCTTGGAATATGCGACATATTTCCTCAGGGTCTCGACGTCGTAACGCGGCATGATGGACTGGGTGTTCTCCTTTATCATCTTGAGATCCACCCCGTCCAGTTCGACGGTCTCGTCCACCTGGAGGGCCTCTCCGCGCCTGTGTACTTTCAGGATGTGTTCCGTGATGTCGCGGTCCCTCTTCTCGTCCGGCTTGTCGGTGCGGACGAATATGAGGTCGAAACGGGACATCAATGCGGGAGGCAGGTCGATCTGGCTGACGATGGTGCTGTTCTCGAGGTCGAACCTCCCCAGTTTGGGGTTGGCGGCGGCGAGCATGGAACACCTGCACTGGAGGGAGGCGGTTATCCCCGCTTTAGCCACGGAGATCCTCTGGGACTCCATCGCCTCGTGCAGGGACGACCTGTCCTCGGTGGACATCTTGTCGAGCTCATCGATACAGGCGAGACCCTTGTCCGCCAAGACGAGGGCTCCCGCCTCGAGGGCCCATTCCCCTGTGAACTCGTCCCTGACCGCGGCGGCCGTGAGACCTGCGCCGGATGCGGACTTCCCGGATGCATAGATACCCCTGGGGGCCATGGAGGACATGTAACGCAGGATCTGGGACTTTGCGACACCGGGGTCTCCGATGAGCAGGATGTGGATGTCTCCCCTGATGACGGACCCGTCGTCCATGACCTTACGCGTCCCGCCGAACAGCTGCAGGGCTATGGCCGCCTTCTCCTCGTTCATACCTTTGATGGTGGGCGATATGGAGGCGATTATGTTGTCGAACAGGTCCGGATCCTTCGACATCTCGATGATCGCCTTCTCGTCCTCCTCGGTGATCTGGATCTCGTCGTACTCGTGCTGCTCGAACTCTATGGACACAACGTCCACGAACACTTCGAAGACGGTCGTCTTCACCCTTTCCGTCTTCTCGGCGGAACGGATTATACCATTTATCGTGACCCTGTTTCCGGGGGTGATTATCCCGGCCACGTCGTCGTCTATGTATCCGCTGAGCCTCTGGGGCTGCGCCCCTCCTTTGAGACCTTCGGGACTTTCCTGTATCTCGACCTTCTGGGTATCGGTATAGATCGACTGCTCCTCGTCCAGGATGAAGCGGTTGGCCGTCTTGTTGCAGCTCCCGTTGGGATTGGGGCACATGAGCGGCTCCTGCAGAAGCATCCCGTCCTGCGGCTGCCAGATGGGGGCCCCGCAGCGGGCACAGGTGAAAAGTGCCAGCGTCATCCTCGGCTTCACGGGGGTGACCTTTTTGACTAGTCCCTCCAAGGCGACCATCTTGTTGAGGTGCCTGGCCCTGAGGTTCCTTATCCCGACCTTGGCGTCGCGGGGCAGTCTAATCAGCCTTATGTTGATCTTGTTGACCGGGTCCCAAGTAGGGGGCATGGCCTCCTTGGCCACCTCCTCGGCCAACTTGATGCAACGGTCCGGTTCCTCTAGGACGAACGTGGCGAAATCCGAGTTGTACATGTCCATGTCGTCGTATTTCACGAACAGACTCTTCTTCTCTGGATATGTATCGGCAATCTCCCTCAATGCCTGCCGATACTCGTCCCTGCCAAAGATGGATTCCCATCCCTCGGTGATCTCAGCGTCCTGGAAGTTCGTCATCTCATTGTCCCCCTGCAATCGTTCGGTGCCCGGCCTTCGAACGGCACTCCTCATCCGCCCACCAGATCCATCCGCCGTCATCGAAGGAGACCTTGCCTTTGACAAGCCCCTCCTTGCAGTATTTGTTCATGGTCTTGATGAGGTCGTCCGGACACCTGTATTTGAAGTACTCCTCGAGCCTCGCGGCGGCCTCGTTCGTCGATACGCGGTCGTCGCCGAGGGCTTTCCAAATCATCTCCAAAAGCTCGTCCGGCATAGCTCTCGAGACATGGTCAACTGCTAAAATAACCTTACTGAAAAAAATACGCTCGCGATGAAATGGCGGGGAGGCCCAGGGAGATCACCGTTCCCCGGCCGACCCGACTATGGATTCCACATATTCGTCGGACATCCTCTGCACGTCGTCCGAGTCCTTGGCCGTCCTGTAGTCGTCCAGGAGCGCCTTGTTCAGGGTCACGAACTCCGGGGCCCAGTTGAAACGGGGCATGAAGAGCTCCGCCTGCTCGTCCTGACCCATTATTATGAGCGATGCGAGGACGGCCTCGGCACTGTTGAGTCTCCATGGCTTCCCCCAGTTGATGGGATTCGCCGCCACCAGATACGGCAGCTTCCTCGCCTTCTCCCCGCGGATGTGGGGAATCTCGTCTATGTGGGTCCACGTGAGGTCGAGGACGACCAGCCCTCTGTGCGCATACTTGACGTCCGCCGGACTGAGGGTCTTCTCCCCGAACGGGGAGAGGACGACCGACCCGGGAGGGATCCTGTTCAGAGGGACCTCCTTGGCCAATCCGAACTTCTCCATGCGCTTGGCCGTGCATTTCTTCGGATCGCACTGATCCTTGTCATAGACGAGTACGGGGATCATGCGGATACCAACGACCTCAACTTCTCGGGGTCGTCCATGTTCTCCTTGACCCATGCGCTGACACGGTCCGCCATGGCCAGGAGCTGTTCGGCGAGTTCGGCGTCGTCCGTGGCGGTGAACTCGTCCCTGCACCCCATGTGGGCGCAGATCTGCCTCCCCTGCCAGGGAGACTTATGTGCCAGACTGTCGAATACACCCTTCTCGGTATAGACTACTATGTCGAACTGGTTGTCCTTGGGCAGGAAGCGTTCGTCGGCGAAATCCTTGGAGACCTGGTCCCTGAGGTCCTCCCCGTTGCAGTACATGACGGACAGGAGGTCGCAGTCCACGATCTCGTGTTTGGGTCCGGCGCTGTAGACGTCGTACAGCCCGGGATAGAACTTTCTGGTGTAGTACTCCGCCAGCTGCGAGGACAGGTCGTTCAGGCTGTCCACGAAGAGGACGCTGCATTTCTTCTCTGCTTTCTTTAGGAGGGCCATGATGGAGCGACGATGCCGAACAACACCATTAAATTATCGTACGTCCCATTGAAGTGACGCTGCGATGATGATCGTTTCATTGAGCTGATCATTGATGATTGACGGGCGAGCTGAGCAGTATTTATTGACCATTCAAATATGCGAAAGGATATGGCTTCGCCATGGAACCGGTTTTGCAGGTAGCCCTCGACATGATGCAGCTCAAAAGGAGCGTCGGCATCGCGCAGGAAGCGGTCGAGGGCGGAGCCGATTGGATCGAGGTCGGCACCCCCCTCATCAAGAGCGAGGGTACCGAGGCCGTCCGCACTATGAAGAGGACATTCCCCGGCCGCAGGATCGTGGCCGACACCAAGACCATGGACACGGGAGCGTTCGAAGTGGAGATCATGGCGAAGGCGGGGGCGGACATCGTCACCGTCCTCGGACTTGCGGAAGACTCCACGATATCGGAGGCCGTAGAATCAGGAAGGAAATACGGTACCGAGATAATGGTCGACATGATCAATGTGCCAGATAAGGTGAGGAGGGCGAAAGAGGTCGAGAAACTCGGCGTCGCATACATCTGTCTCCACATGGGTATCGATACCCAGATGAGGGGGGAGGAGGCCCCTGTCGACATCCTCCGCGAGATCGTCGGAGCGGTATCCGTCCCTGTGGCCGTCGCCGGAGGCATCACTGCGGACACCGTTCCGGAATACATAAACGCAGGTGCCTACGACATCATAGTCGGGGGAGGGATAACCAAGACCGACGACATCAGAGGTGCGGCCGCCAATATGAAGAAGGCCATGAAAGGTCTTGCGATCGACAGCGTGGTGGCCAAGAAGTACACGGAGGACGACCTCTTCGAAGCGTTCTCCAAGGTATCCACCTGCAACATATCCGATGCATACCACAAGAAAGGCGTGATATTCGGACTGCACCCGTACATACAGCGCAACGCCAAGATGGTCGGCAGGGCCCTGACCGTCCAGACCGCCAACGGCGACTGGGCGAAGCCCGTGGAGGCCATAGACCTGGCCAAACCGGGAGACGTCATCGTCGTCGACGTGGGAGGAGGACCCATCGCGGTATGGGGAGAACTCGCCTCCAACTCCGCCATGAACATGGGTGTCAAAGGCATAGTGATCGATGGGGCGATAAGGGATATAGACGACATACAGAACCTCGGATTCCCCGCATTCGCCAGGAGCGCCGTCCCGTGTGCCGGGGAAGCGAAGGGCTACGGAGGGATCGGCGTGGAGATCACGGTCGGGGGACAGAGGGTCCGTACCGGCGACTGGATAATCGGCGACGAGAGCGGACTGATCGTAGTCCCCAAGGAAGAGGCCGTCGAGGTGGCCAACCGCGCCCTCGACGTCCATGAACACGAGACCCGCACCCGTGAGGAGATCAGGAGGGGCTCCACCCTCTCGAAGGTGAACGAACTCTCCAAGTGGGAACCCGTCAAATAAAACCGATAAAATATGGGGTCGGCCGGCAAGGCCGACCCGTTTTTTTTGAATTTTTTTACTGGTAAGACAGTTTGGTGGAGGACGAATCCTCGTCGGGGGTGTAGGCGGGAACCGAACCCTTCGACATGGCGTCGGCGAGTATCTCGAGCCTTCTGATCCTCTCGTCGGTCGAGGGATGGGTGCTGAACATCCTGACCATGAAACCCTCCCTGCACGGATTGCTGATCCACATGTTGGCATGGGCCGTGTCGTTATAGTGGTTGTTGGGGTTGTTCATGCATCCGCTCTCCAATTTCCTGAGAGCGTTGGCGAGGTCGAGAGGTTTACCGGTGATCCTGGCACCGGTCTCGTCCGCCAGATACTCGCGGTTCCTGGAGACGGCCAACTGGAGTATGAGTCCGGCGATGGGGGCGAGGATCGCACACAGAACCGCTATCACCAACATGACCGCATTGTTGTCCCTGTCGCGGTCGCCGGCACCGAACATGGTCCCGTAAAAGAACATACGGGCCGCGTAGGTCAGGACGGACACCATGCAGGATGCGACAGACATGACCAATATGTCCCTGTTCTTGACATGGGACATCTCGTGGCCGATGACGCCTTCCAGCTCGTCGTCGCTGAGTATCCTGAGGATCCCTCTGGTGGCCACGACGGCGGCGTTCTTGGGATTCCTCCCGGTGGCGAATGCGTTAGGCATCGATACCTCGCTGATCCCCACCTCAGGCATGGGCAGACCCGCCTCGTTGGCGACCTTCTCCACGATGTTGTAGAGTTTCGGCTCCTCCTCGCGTGTGACCAAATGGACACGGTTCGCGGCGAGAGCACTCTGCTTCGAGAAGAAGTATGAGAAGAAGCTCATCAGGACGGAGATTACAAGCATGATTCCGAACCCGAGGTATCCGTACCCGAAGAACCATCCGATCACGTATCCGATGGCGACCATGAACAGGGTCAGGATGACGAATATCGAAGCCGTTCTGAGACGATATGCTTTCACAAGATTGCCTCCTTTTTAATATCAATATCCTATGAATGAACTTCTATATAATTTATGAAGTTCACACCAGATTGAACTCTATGCTCTGACCGGCATAGAAGTCGTTGATCCCTTTGAGACCGAGCGTCACCCTCATCCTGTTTATCCCGTTGACCCCGGTGCAGTGATTGAGATACAGTCTCCTGCAGTCGACATCCTTGAGATATTGGGCGTAGAGGTCTGCGAGTTTGTCCTGTTTCTTCAGGATATGGAGTCCTCCGATCAATGCGGTCGGATACCTTCCGAACTTGGCCTTGACGGCCTCGAAGACATGGTCGAGACCTGGGTGGCAGCATCCGCTTATCAGAAGCGGGCCGGAAGACGAAGAGATCACAAGGAAGCTCTCCTCGCTGCCATTATCCGTCAGCGGAGGGGACACGAACACATGGTCGCTTAATTGGACCCAGTCCGTTATGTCGTGTCTGACCGTCTTCCCGGTGAACTCCTCGGGCTCGAAGATGCCCGTAGGTCCGAATACGGTCTTCTTTCCGCCCCACGCCCCGGCGGGAGCGTAGATGTCTATGGGCTTCTCCCTGTCCTTGAGGAAACCGGCGAGACCTCCGAAGTGGTCGATGTGCCTGTGGGACACCACTATCTGATCTATGCTGTCTGGCTCTATATCCAACGAGGACAGGTTGTGCTCAAGATAACGCGGCCTGTGACCGAGACCGAATAGCGTACGCCTGCCGTCCGCTTCAACGAGGATGGACATCCCGATGGCTCCGATAAGGTTGGTGTTGGGCAGGGCCCCCTCGTCGTAGACCACGGTTATCTTGACTTTTTCCATAGGTGCGGGAAATATTTCCTAAGTAATAAACAAATGTCTCCATCAACGGCGATACAGGGAGTCGGGTATGTCCTTGCATATCCTGAAGACCGTCTCCTCGTCGGCTGTGCCAGACGCCAGCATCCATTTAACCTTGTTGGGGACGGTGGTGACTGACATTATCGCACTGGGCTTCGCGGGGTCGTCGATGTAGTCGGTCTCCAGCATGAACCTGTCGGTACCTTTGGAAAGGGCCTCCTTTATGTTCGTCTTGGATGCGGGCATGGAGGGCATCACCCCGTACGTCTCCCCGTCGGCGACGAACGGAGGCGACGAGTGCTTCACCACCAGCCCGGGGTCGAGACCTGCACTTCTGGCTATGTCCGAGAGACTGCGGTTGGTCTCCGTGGTCCCGGACTCGCAGTGTATGATCACCGGTACATCGTTCTCTTTGGCTATCTCCATCCCTCTCTTCAGGATCCTGTTGGAACTGTCCCATATGTCCTCGGAACAGTCGAAGTGCGGACGGCCGATCTCTCCGATGGCGACGGCCCTCCTTTCCTCCACCGCCTTCCCGGCCGCCTCCATGCCCTCCATCATGATGTCCTCGGCCTTCTCCAGACCGTATGCCTCGGCAAGACCTATGAGGAGGACGGGATAGGGCCCGACGGCGACGTTGATCTCCATGCCGGCGGCCTCCCTTGCCTTATGTGCCAGATCGAAGGTTATCTCATAAGATCTCGCAAAATCCGGACCGTCCTCTATATGCACTTCCGGGTAGGGGAGCGTCACCAGGGTCAACGCCGTCCCCCCGGCCGCCTTATAATCCCTGAGGGCGTCCACGTTCCTCCCGTGCGGGCTCATATGGATGTGGTTATCGTATACCGGAAGCGGGTCCATGCCCGATTAACGACCTACCTTTAATTAAAGACCACGTGCATGGCAGACCGTATGGAACCTGCGAAGGGCGAGACCCCGGGAGATACGCTGTTGGATGCCAACAACCGTTTCCTTTTCAAGATGTTCAGACGGTACTACCGCTCGTTCAGACCGGAGATGCCGGACAGGTTCACCCGCAAGGAGTTCGGGTTCATCCCCTTCGGGAAGACGATGCAGAGGCATATGGCGTTCACCAGCCAAGATGACCTCAAGATCTTCATGGCAAGCAAAGTGCCAGCACATAGCTATTATTCGACATCCTACTATCGCTATCCCTCCAAACCGGTGATGGAGGACAAGGAGTGGATGGGTGCGGAACTCATCTTCGACCTCGATGCGGACCATCTTGCCGGGGCGGACGAGATGACGTATGCGGAGATGATGGTGCAGATCAGGAAGGAGATGATCGCCCTCTGCGACGACTATCTGTTCAGCGACCTGGGTTTCTCCGAGGACCAGGTCCACATATGCTTCTCCGGGGGCAGGGGGTACCACGCCCACATAAGGTCCAACGACATATTCACCCTGGGGACCCACGAGAGGAGGGAGCTGGTCGACTACATCTCCTGCACCGGCCTGAACCTCGACTGGGTATTCCCCGAGAAACCGTATGTGGCATCGGCCCGCGAACGCGGGGACGGGACGACGGTGTCCAATGTGCACACATACCGTCTGATACCCTCCGAGGAGGAGGGCGGATGGAAGCGTAAGATGAGGAGGGGCCTGGCGGAGATCTGCAAGGACATAGAGGAGAGCGACCCCAAGACGATAAAGAAAAAATACCCGTCCGTGAAGAGCAGCAACCCCACGCTCGCGAAGATGTCCGACCATTTGAGAAAATGTGAAAAGGACATGTTCCAGCGGAATTCCATGGCCGACCTGACCTCTACGGAACAGGAGATCCTCATGAAGTGCGCCGCAGACGCCGCACCGCTCATGTCGAGCGAGGTCGACAAACCCGTCACCCCCGACATCAAGAGACTGATCCGTCTCCCTGGGTCATTGCATGGGAAGACGGGTCTGCGCGTCTCCCACATAACCCGCCAACAGCTCACGGACTACGACCCTCTGCAGTATGCCGTACCGGACGTCTATACCGACGACCCGGTCAAGGTCACCATGAGGAAGGACATGGACTTGGACATCCTCGGAGAGCACCTCGTCCTGAAGGGGGAGACCGAGGTCCCCGAATATGCCGCCCCGTTTCTCATCGGAAGGAAATACGCCGACTGGGGATGGGCTAGCGAGAGAAGCGGCAGGCTGTTCGGGTGACATGCCCGCGCGGGTCTGCACAACCTTTATTTATTAATTATAAGTTGGTCTCGCCTAGGTAATCACAATGAAAGCATTCCTTGTTACCGGTTCCTTCGCGGACCCCAGGAAAGAACAGCCCTTCTCCATCGAGATGGCTGCAGAGGACGAAGCATCCGTCAGGGAGAAGACCCTCTCCACCATCGGAAGCAGGCACAAGATGAAGAGATGGCAGATCAAGATCGACAAGGTCGAAGAGATTCCCGCAGACAAGGTGGAGAGCCACCTCGTAAAGTACCAGATCGGTGCTTGAAAATGAACGACGAGGAGCTCCGTCAGGCAGCAAGGACCCTCGACAGCTACAACCAGCAGCTCGAGAACATCTCCCGCCAGATCAGACTTCTTCAGGCATCCAGGGACGAGACCGTCCGGGCCAGCAGGACCCTCGAGGCCCTGGCGGATGCCAAGGAAGGGGACGAGGTACTCATCCCGATCGGTGCATCCTCGTTCGTGACCGTCAAGGTCACAGACAAAAAAACAGCCGTCGTAGGCATCGGGAACAAGATATCCGTGGATAAGGAATACTCCGACGCCAAGGATTTCATGGACCGGAACTCCGCAGAGATCAGCGATGCCATCCAGAAGTCCGTAGCTGCCATGCAGGAGATCCAGCAGTACACCGAGGATCTCGCCGCAGCGGTTCAGGACGAGTACCGGAAGAGAAGAATGCAGCAGCAGGGCGTCCCCTCCCAGTGATGTGAAATGTTCGATTCCTTAAAAGCGAAGCTGAAAGGCATTTTCAAGAAAGGCAGCACGCTCGACGAGGAATCCGTCTACAAGAAAGAGGAGCCCAAACAGGAGCCTGTCGTCTCCCCGACAACGGAGAAGGAGACGGAGGTTCCTGAGCAGCAGACTGTCGAACCTCCGAAAGAGGTCAAAGCCGAGCCCGCTCGCAAAGAAGAACCGCTTCCTGTCAAAAAGGAGCCCGAACCGGAAGAGAAGCCTGCGAAACCCGTCAAAGGAAAGGGAAAGAGGTCTTCCCAGATGCTCAGCACGTCCTTGCTGGGCAAAAAGATCAAGGATGACCCCCTCGACGACATCCTCGACGAACTCGAGGTAATCCTTCTGGAATCGGACGTCGCATACGATGTCGTCCAGGAGATAATCCTCGGCGTCCGCAACAACCTCTCCGGGAAGAAATACAGCAGGGAATACTCCCTCGAGGAAGTGGTGGAGCTTGCTGTCAAAGAATCCGTCGGAGATGTCCTCCAGGTGAACGAATTCGATTTCGATGCATGGATCGAGCAACAGAAGAGGCCGACCATCATCATGTTCGTCGGGATCAACGGGACCGGTAAGACAACGGCTATCGCTAAGATAGCAAACAGGCTCAAGGGCGAAGGGAAAAGCGTCGTTCTGGCGGCCTGCGATACTTTCAGAGCCGGAGCGATAGAACAGCTCACGGTCCATGCCGACAGACTCGACATAAAGATCGTCAAATCTCAGCAGGAGGCCGACCCGGCATCCGTCGCATACGATGCCATCGAACATGCTCGCTCCAAGATGAGGGACGTCGTTCTCATAGACACCGCAGGAAGGATGCAGACGAACAACAACCTCATCGCCGAGATGAAGAAGATCGCCAAAGTCGCCAAACCCGACCTGAAGATCTTCGTCGGCGATGCATTGGCCGGAAACGATGCCATCGAGCAGGCCAAGGTTTTCGACGAGGCCATCGGAGTCGACGCCATAATCCTGACGAAGATCGATACCGATGCGAAGGGCGGTGCCGCACTATCCATCGCAAAGACCATCGGAAAACCCATCGCATTCGTCTGCGACGGTCAGGAATATGAGGATATCTCGAAATTCGATGCAGATTGGATGCTCGAGAGACTCTTCGACCAAGCCGAGGCTTGAATAAATAAAGGGGGCTGTTAAGCCCCGGTTTTTGTTTAATTCCTATCTTTATGGCGTTGCCATAGGAACATGATTATTATACATGCCACAGGCAGTATCGCTCCGGGAAGGTTTCCAAGTGCCCAATATGCAAGTATGAGCGCAATGACACCTATGATGCCGAACTTCTTCAGAATCGCTCCGCCACCGAAAACGATCATGAAGAGCAACATGAAGCCCAACATGATCAGGGTCACTATGAGCGAGGACGAGAACCACATGAAAGCGTTATCCCCGACTGCGTCCTCCACGATTGGCTGGATGTAATGATTGCAGACCACGGGGATGACTACTACGAGGATCAGGGTGAATATGAAACCACCCAGAAACGAAGTCAGTATCCCATGGCCTTCCGATCCCTTCTTTTTGACCATGATATACGCATGCATACGCGTATTTAATTAATTGACCCGGTCAATTTACATTATCCCCATTCCATCTATTCACACAGATGTTGTAGAACAATGTGGCGAATACCTTCGCATCGGTGATCAGGTTGTCGAGTTCCACATACTCGTTGGGTCCGTGAAGGGTCCCTCCTCCGCACTCCCACACGTAGGCATCATATCCCTTGAGCCTGAAGAAGTTGGCACATGTGGCACCTCCGACCGCTACCGCTTTGGGTCTGTGACGGGTGACCGACTCCACTGCGGAACAGAGAGCCTTGTATGTATCCGATTCCTGGGAGGACGACCCGCCGGATATGTGCCTCTGGATCTCCCTGACCTCGATGTATGCGTTTGTCGACTTGATGTGTTTGGCCACGACCTCCTTGGCCACCTCGTACACCTCGTCCACGTTGTACTTCGGAACGACACGGATGTCCATACAGAAGGACCATGACCCAGGTATGGTATTGACGTTAAGAACCGTAGCAGAAGCTTTCGTAGGTTCGAAACTGGACCTCGGAGGCATGAAGAGCGGATCCTCGTATCCGAACTTCTTGTTGAACGTGTTGACGAGATCCGTGATGAGTGCGGTACCGACCTTGAACGCATTGACCCCTTTGTCGGGGGTCGAAGCATGTACGGATCTCCCGGTGACCTCGAACTGCAGCCATATGAGACTCTTCTCGTTGACTTCGATATATCTTCCTTCGGGACTTCCCCAATCAGGGACGAGGAATATGTCGTCGGCCGAGAAATATCCGTGGTCTATGAGGTAGACAACGCCGTATTCGCTCGCCATCTCCTCGTCCGCCACGAGTGCTATGCCTATGGACTTCCCCTCCAACTTCCCCTTCTCTATGAATTTCGTGGCGAAGATCGATGAGATCACGGACTGGCCGTTGTCCTCCGTTCCGCGGCCGTAGACCCTCCCGTCCCTATAGACGCCTTTGAATGGATCGGTCTTCCAATCGTCCAGATTGCCTGCGGGCACGGTATCTATGTGGGCGATTATCCAGACGGTCCCCTTGTCCTTGCCGTTCTTCCTGGCCAGGATATTGGACCTCAGGATCTTCGAATCCGACTTGTCTGGCACATCTACCCTTTCAATGGAATCGAAGCCGTCAAGACAGGTCATGAGGAAATCGGCGCGCTCAGCCTCACCGTTCCCTCCCGCCGCAGGGGATATGGACGGTATGGAGACCATCTCGCACATCATCTTGGCAATATCCTCGCGGGAACCGTCTATACTGTCCAGAATACCCCTTAGGTCCATGTGCGGGATAACGTCGGAAATCCGTATTAAGTATTTGTGAAAAATAACGGGCCCCGCCTTCCGACGGGACCCTGATGATGTTTACTCGCGGCGCACGATCATGGTGACGGCGTTACCGCCGCCGAGACAGAGGGTGGCGCAGCCGACGTCCTTCTGCCTGTCCTGCATGGCGTACAGGAGGGTGGTCAGAACACGGGCGCCGGAGCATCCGATCGGATGTCCCAGAGCGACCGCTCCTCCGTTGACGTTGAATATCTCGTCGGGGACGTTGAGTGCCTTCTTGACCGCACAGGATGCGGATGCGAAAGCCTCGTTGTGCTCGAAGAGGTCGATGTCGTCGATGGTCATTCCGGCCTTCTTGAGGACGTGCTCGGTGGTGGGGATGGGGGCCTCCATGATCCTCTCGGGGAGGACGCCTCTCTCGCCGTAGGAGACGATGGATGCCATCGGCTTGATGCCGTGCTCCTCCGCCCAGCTTCTGGATGTCACCACGAGGGCGGAAGCACCGTCGGAGAGCTGCGAGGAGTTCCCGGCGGTGACGATACCGTCCTTCTTGAAAACAGGCTTCAGTTTCCCGAGGGATTCCATGGAGGAATCCTCGCGGATACCCTCGTCCTTGTCGAACACGATGTCGCCCTTCTTGCTGGATATCGTGTAAGGGACGATCTCTTTGTCGAATTTGCCGGCGGCCTGCGCCTTGTGGGCCTTCTGGTGGCTCTCCACGGAGAGCTGGTCGGCGTCCTCGCGGGTGACGTCGAACCTCTCGGCGACGATCTCCCCGGTGAATCCCATGTGCTGGTTGTTGAATATGTCCCAGAGTCCGTCGTGGACCATGGAGTCGACGACGGTCTGGTCGTTCATCCTGTATCCCCATCTGGCACCGTTCATGATGTAGGGGGCGTTGCTCATGCTCTCCATACCTCCGACGGCAAGGACGTTGTACTCGCCGGCCTTGATGGCATCGGCTGCAAGCATGACGGATTTGAGTGCGGAACCGCAGACGGCGTTGACGGTGAACGAACCGATCTCCACGGGGAGTCCTGCTCCGATGGCGGCCTGCCTTGCAGGGTTCTGTCCGAGACCTGCGGAGAGGACGTTACCCATTATGCACTCCTCTATATCCGTGGGCTGTACCCCGGCCCTCTTGACCGCTTCCTTGACGACGTGTGCACCGAGGTCGGTGGCCTTTATGCCGTTGAGGGTCTTTCCGTATTTTCCGATCGCTGTTCTGCATGCGCTTATGATTACTGCCTCTTCCATGGGGAACCCTTCTGATATTGGTCCCGATTCGCAGAGCAGAGTATATAATGGTGTCGTTTATGGATTACGGCAATCGACGAACTCTACAGGCTGTATCTCCCCCATCCTCTTCAATGGCTTGGAAAGGTGTCTCCTTGCCGCCGTAGGCGGCTCATACCATCCGGGCACCACCCACCTGATGCATTTCCTGACCACCGGATCGTCCGATCTGGTACCGCATCTCTTACAGCGATATCCCTGCCCTTTACCGACCGACGACATGGTCCTTCCGCATGAAGGACAGACGGGATTGGATACCTTCTCGAACTCGTCGACGGTCTTCAGGACGTGCATCTTCTCGATGTTGAGGGTACGGGGACTGTCCCTCAGCTCGCCCATGACCTCTATCTCGTCCCCCTTCACCAGCCAATCCAATGCGCGCCTGAACTCACGGGAGGGTTCGTATGCTCCGCATACCACGTCGCCGAGATCCGTGGAAAGGGTCACGAAAGTATGTCCTCCGCGGATGCGTTCGACGGAGACGACCGTTCCCTTGATGAGATAGGAACTGTTCGGTATGAACTCCTCCGGAGAGAATTCTGTTATGATGTGGTCGTCGGTACCCTGATTGGTCTGGAAGACCACCCATCTGCTTTGTGGTTCCGTCTTGATAATATCATGTCCTCTTATCAGATCTGGCACATCGTCTCCTCTGAATCCGTACATGACCGGACACGGCGTCCCGGGCACCATCGCGACCTTACGGAACCGGTCCTCCCAACTGTTGAACGAAGTGGAAATTTCGTGGTCCGCTTTCTCGATGGATCCAGGGTCGAAAACCCTCTCGGTTCCCCATCTCTCCTGCGGCCTGTAGGCAAGCAGCTCGTATGTGAAATCCTTAGGCACCCAGGCCATCCCGCAGATACATCCGATAAGTCCTCTGCCGCATCCGAGGACGAACGTCTTGGCACCTATCCTGTCGATCTCGGCCTCTATGTCCGAGTGTTTCATGACCCTCCTCACGCCTCTGAGATAAAAGTCGTAGGACGGTCTCGTGCGGCTTACGACGATCCCCGGATCGGAATCCACTGGGTCATGGAACCTTTCCACCAGCGGGACTATCTTTTCCAGGATGGAATCTTCATCAGGTTCCCAATCGTCCTGTTCTTCGAAACAGAACAGGTCCTTCCCGGATATCTGTCCGATGAAGGTCTTGTTACCCACTCCCCTTCCGAATCTCATGACCAGGGAACCGTTCCCTCTGGTCTTCCAAGGGATCGCCGGATTCAGACGGACGAGTCTGGGGAACCCTATCAGATCGAGATCGCCGTCTATTACGAGCTCGCGGATTATCTCTGTGGCGAGATAGGTCGTGCAGTTACCCCTCATGGAATCTGTATCGTCCGCGGCTACGAACATGGATGCACCGATGAGGCTGCGATTATGATAATTTTGTCATGGAATCTGTGAAAAACATCGTTCCGTCATCGGACCAATTCCCGGATATCTCATAGACAGAACCTTCTTCGGGTTCCGAACGCGAAAAACAGCGCATCTTTTCTCCGTCTGTATTTTCGAAACAAAAAACGAAACCGTTCTTGGATTCGGTTATTTCGTATACTATGCCTATCTCCTTGGTATCCGTCATATCGTTGTCAAAAGAGGAACATAACAGGATGAATGCTGCTGCAAGACAAAGAAGGAAATATTTGTCTTTCACGAATGATGGCATCAGAACGGGTCCGTCTTTCTCGTTTTTAATGGATATCTATTACATGCAGTCCTTCGAAGACCCCCACCCCACCATTTCCACTGGAACCCGATTTTTATCCGGACGTGCGAAAAAATCACACCCCCACCCCTCTGTTTCCAGTGGAACTGGAAAAAAGAGATCATACCGAAAATTGATAATAAAATTTGATAAAAAGATAATACTGAATTTTAGAAGAAAAGTATTCCATGAAAAAGAAAAACAACATACCCAGCATATGAAAAAATAAAGAACAGACAAATAAGTATGATAATTAAATTCAAATAATAAGGATAAAAATATTTGATAAGATTTGAAATAAACACTTTATGAAAAGAGATTGGCGATCCTTTAGGAAACGCCGAAAAAATTGAGTTAATTCGTTTAGCAGAAGTTTCCGATCGCCCAGAAAGCGACGATGGCAACTACGATTGCCGCAATGCAGCCTGCGATAGTGAGATAACCTTTCATTTAGAGGTCTCCTGATTACAGAAACATATCCGATATCCTTATTAAATATTCGTTTCAGATAATTTCAAAATGAAACGAATCCAACGGAAACGACACGGACTATATCTTTTGAATAATCGATTTTTCATTATTAGAGAAACATTATATGTGGGTGTCATGTTAGGAAGTTCTACGCGAATAAGAGGTGTTTCAAGTGGCGGATTCTATATTCAAAAGGTATCTTGAAAAGAAAAACAATCTTATCAAGAACCGTGGGATCCTCCAAGCCACCCATGTTCCCGATGTACTTCTTCACAGGGATTATCAGATCGAGGAGATTGTAGATATCGTTGCTCCTTCACTCAATAAAGACAAACCATCTAACATCATCATAATCGGTCAGACCGGTACCGGAAAGACGGCTGTCGTGAATTATGTAGGTCATGAATTGGAAAGAGCTGATGCAGAGAACAAAAACTGCAGGTATATTTATGTCAACTGCGAAGTGATCGACACTCCCTACAGCATTTTATACAACATATCCAACCAGATAATAACGGATCCGAATAAGAAGATCCCGTTCACAGGATGGAGTCTGGAGAAAATATTCAACGAACTTGCCAATTATATCGATGACGAGAACAAGATATTCATAGTCGTTCTCGACGAGATCGATATGTCATTCAAGAAGAACGGAGATGACATATTTTATTATCTCACGACCATCAATGAGATGCTTAAGAATTCAAGGGTCTCCATCATAGGTATAACCAACAATTCCACATTTGCGGAGAAATTCCTTTCACCTAGGATAAGGAGCAGACTCGGTGAGGAGAAGATAGTATTCCCACCGTATACTCCCGAACAGCTTATCGATATTTTGAAGAACAGGGCCGAACAGGCTTTTTATCCTAATGTTCTCGATAATTCCGTCATCCCGTATTGTGCTGCCATTTCTGCGCAAGGCTCCGGAGATGCTAGAAAAGCTCTCGATCTTCTTAGAATATCTGCAGATATAGCAGAAAGGAACGGAGACTCCATGGTGACTTCTGCTCATGTAGATTATGCAAGGCAGAAGATAGAATTGGATGCCGTAGTGGAAGTGATAAAGACACTTACGGACCAATCTAAGATAGTCCTTATGAGTATCATAAAGACCCCTTCTTCCAATGATACCGGTTCTGTCACAACGGGAGAGGTCTACACGACATATGTGGAACTCAGTAAGAATCTCGGTTACAATCCTCTTTCTCAAAGAATGGTTGCCAATCTGATATCCGAGATGGATATGTTGGGTATCATTACAGCAAGGGTGAAATCCTTCGGAAGAGGAGGAAGGACCAAGGAGATCGACGTGAACAAAGTCTCCAACGATGTATTCTCCATCCTGAGTTCCGATGATATCTTCAGAGGTATGAATCCCAATCAGAAACTCAAAAAACAGACTACCCTCATGTGACGGATGTCTGATTTTTTTCGCGTATACCCGTCAAAGTATTTCCACTGGAAACAGAGGGGTGGGGGTCTTGTGTCGTTGTTTTTTCGGCACGACACTTCGTTTCCGAGTTCCAGTGGAAATGGTGGGGTGGGGGTGTCTCTATAACAAAACCCATCCATATTTTTCGCAAACCATTTTAGCATTCTGTATCGTGGTCTTCCTCGAGGCGAAAGACATGGGGATTTATGATTTCAAGGTCAGGGACATCTTCGGAAAATCCGTCGATATGCACGAGTTCCAAGGAAAGGTCCTTCTGATAGTGAATACCGCCACCGGCTGCGGTTTCACACCCCAGTACGAAGGGCTGGAGGCTCTTTACAAGAAATACAAGGACAGGGATTTCGAGATACTCGACTTCCCCTGCAACCAATTCGCATCGCAGGCACCCGGCAGCGACGACGACATCCATGAGTTCTGCAGGTCGAGATACGATGTCACATTCAGACAATTCTCGAAGATAGATGTCAACGGGGATAACGAATCGCCTTTGTACACTTTCCTGAAATCCCAGAAGAAGAACGGACTCACAGGTTCCGATATCAAATGGAACTTCACCAAATTCCTGGTCGATAGGGACGGGAACGTCACGGACAGGTTCAGTTCGTTCATATCTCCGGAAAAGATCGAGGCGAGGATAGAGGAGACACTCTGACATCTGGCACATGTTTTCCAGGTGTCGGTTCGGTCATCTTTTCTTCGCCTTCTTGATGTGAAGACAGTCGGATGTGTATCCTATGGCCATCAGCACCATTATCACGGTGACGAACGCGACAGCCAGATATCCGATGCTGTTGGAGGCCCATGTATCGAGGGCCGAGGTGTTCCCGTTGATCATGAGTTTCAACGATCCGAGCCATGGTATCTCCACCCATGCTACGGATCTGATGTTCTCGACGGCCACCAGGTCTCCGTATACGCCTATTACCTGATCGAAACCTCTGTTGGTGACGGCGTTGTCCCCCATCGTCAGATATCCGCTTCTGCCGTTATCCAAGGTATCTAGATTTATCGACACTATCTTCCCGGCATATCCTACATCATACAATGTCAATGTGCCAGACATGTTGAGATAGTCGTTGTACGGGCCGCAGCTCCACATCCTGGTGCCCGTCTCGCTTCCGTCATCGGTATAATATTTCAGCGATTCTGCCGACCATGTTCCGTCACCGTTGCTCTCGAGCCACAGTATCGCACGGTGGATGACGGGATTCCCGACGGAACGTTCGTACACGATGACGGATCCGTATTCCCCGAAGGACCTGTATCCGGAGTGATAGCCCTCGACATAACTGACTATATCCGTCTTACTGGGACTTTTTACAAGAACCATGTCCCCGGTGTCTATGATGCCTATCTCGGATCCGTTCCCATGCTGCATGCTCTGGGATTCCACTACGGTGAATGGAGGATCCATCCCGGAAGATTCCTTGACGGCTATGTTCCCGCCGACAAGGATCGCGACGAGGACCGCCAGGACTATCACGAAGTTGCGGGTGTCCTTCTTCACGGAAAGGACGAATGTTTTTTCCGATAATAAAGTAGTTATGCCTCTGGAACAATGACGTGTCTATGGAAAGACCGTCCGCCGACAAATATTTCATGGACATGGCGAAGCTCGCAGCCACCCGCTCGACCTGTCTCAGACGTGCCGTCGGAGCGGTCATCGTGAAAGACAAACACGTCCTATCCACCGGATACAACGGAGCCCCCCGCGGTACGCGTCATTGCGAGGAGACGGGATGTCTGAGAATACAGATGAATGTACCGTCTGGCACTAGGCATGAACTCTGTCGCGGGGTACATGCTGAGCAGAATGCGGTCGCACAGGCCGCATACTTCGGGACGAGCGTCAAAGGGGCGACCCTCTATACCACCACGTTCCCGTGTTCCCTTTGCGCGAAGATCCTCATCAACTCGGGGATAGCGGAGATAGTATACGACGAGGGGTACATGGACGACCTGTCGAAATCCATCCTCTCCGAGACCAGTATCAGGATCCGCCGGATAGAGGCGGACAGTGTGGATTCCATTCTGAAGGAAGAGACTCGCGAGACAGGTGATTATTAAACCTTATCACGGAAATATTCGAAACGACGGATTTTCTGGGTTCTTCTTTTATAAACAGTAGATTGGATTGACCGATGCCTATTAAATATAATTAGGCGGATACAAACTCCCACGAATAGTCGGGGAGTGTAATTTGAGCCGAACTGACATACTTTCGGAAATAAAGGAGGCTGAGTCCAGAGCGGACGAGACGGTCGCACAGGCCGAATCGGATAAAAAAGCCGCTGTGGCTCAGGCCCGCAGGGATTCTGTCAAGAGGATTCAGGAAGAGAGCGCCGCCGAGCGCTCCGCCTACGAGTCCGCTATGGCAGCGGAGCAGGCGATTCTCGATGAGGAGAAGGCAGCTAAGCTCGCCGAAGGCGAGAAAGAGGCCTCTCAGATCGAGAACGCCGCGAAGGATAAGATCAAGGAAGTCAACGATTTCCTCACGAAAGAATTCGAGAGGGCAATAGATGCTTCTTCCTGAGTCGATGAGTAGGATTGTGATTGTGGGTACGAAGACCCGCATGGAGGATGCCATCAACGCATTCTACAGCGAGAAAGCTATCCACGTGATCGATCATACCACCGGCGACGACGGGCTCTCCATCGGTTCCCCTATCCAGGGGACTTCCAAGGCATCCGAGAGGCTGCTGAAGATCAAAGCGATGGAAAAAGAGCTGGGGATCAAAAAGAAGACCAAGACCGCCGACATCGCGGTCGAGGATGTGCAGAAGCGCATCGCCGACGGCGAGGTCGAGAGCGTCGAAGACGAGGTCCTGAAGACCGTCGACGCAAGGAATGATCTTACCCAGAAAATCACTGAATTAAACTCTAAAAAGAAGACTTTTGAGATTCTGAAGAAACTGCCTCTGACGCTTGACCTCTACAGCGGGTACAAGTCGGTGGCGGTTCTCGTCGGTACAACCGTAACCGATGCCGCGGCCGTCAAGATCGACGACGCCGAGGTCTTCTCCAGCTTCGACAAGAAAGAGGGCGGTGTCGTGGCCGTCTTCGTCAAGGCTGCCGGGAAGAGCAAGGCCGTCGACGCCCTTAACGAGTGCGGCTTCGTCGAGCTGTCCGTTCCCGAGTACACCGACAAGGTGTCCGCGGAGCAGGCGTGCCAGAAGGTAGACTCGGAGATCTCCGAGGCGACCGAGGCCCTCGAGGCGGAGAACAAGACGCTTGAAGCTCTCAAAACGAAATACATGTCCTTCCTGAAAGGAAGCGACGAAGAGCTGTCCATCGAGGTCGAGAAGGGATCCGTTCCCCTCAGGATCGCGGTGAGCAAGTACGCATACGTCATGGACGCATGGGTACCTACAAAGAAAGTGGACGCCATCAAGGCCGACCTCGAGCAGAAGCTCGGAGACGACATCTATGTGGAGTTCCAGGAGACCCGCGGAAGGAAACTCGAAGATTCCGAGAACGCAGAGCCTCGTTTCAAGAACGTTCCGACGAAACAGAACAACGGAGTAGTCGTCGGCGAATTCGAGTATGCGACCAGCATGGTCGACATCCCGAAGTACCAGGAGATCGACCCGACCTTCCTGATCGCCATATTCCTGCCTCTGTTCTTCGGATACATGATCGGAGACATCGGGTATTCCATACCCTTCATCATCATCGGAGCCTACGGACTGAAGTACGCCAAGAACAAAGACTGGCGCTCCATCGGTCTCGTCCTGTTCTTCGGAGGAATCTGGGGAGCTATCTTCGGTATGTTCTACTACGGTGAAATGCTGGGAATGCACTTCATCGGCGGAGAATACAACGCCGCAGGTATATGGCAGTGGTATTCCGACAGTGCCGCCAACGACGGAACCAACATCACCTGGGACTGGATTCTGGGAGTAACCTTCCCCGACTGGTTCTATGAGCTGATGCCCAACGTAGCGCACGGTGAGGGAGTCGGAAAACTCGAAGATGTCGGATTCCTGCTCAAGATGTCCGTGTACATCGGTATCGTGCACCTCCTTATCGGACAGCTGGTCGGCCTGTACAACATGCTGATCCAGAGGGGCGGCAAGTTCGCCTTCATCCACAAGGGAGGAATGATCTTCTCCTTCTTCGGAATGATCTTCCTGTGCTACGCTCTCACCGATTTCATGTTCAACAGTGCCAGCATCACCGAGGGTATCACCTTCATCACTCTGATACTGGGTGTTGTCTGCATCGTCGCGGGAGTCGCAATAAACACCAAGGCGGAAGGAGCAATGCAGGCCGTCATGGGTATACCCGAGATCATCGGGCAGATCCTGTCCTACACTCGTCTGGCGGCTATCGCCATGTCGAAGGCCGGTATGGCCCTTGCGTTCAACTACATCATCTTTAAGATGATCATACCCAGCCACACCGTGGACGGGCTCATCTATCTGGACTACTCGTCCGGCATAGTGATGGTCATCATCGCGATCGTAATGTTCGCATTCCTGCATCTGGTCGTTTGGACCCTCGGAATCCTCTCGGCAGGTCTGCACGCTCTAAGGCTGCAGTACGTCGAGCTCATGATGAGGTTCTTCGACGGAGGAGGAAAGAAGTTCGCACCTCTCAAAGAGAAGCGTGTCAAAACCTTTTTCAGCAAAAAAACAAGCACAATTAAAGAGGTTTGATTGAAATGGTCGTAGAATCTGGAGTAGCAGACATCACTAGTGGACTTATCGCAGTTGGAGCAGGACTTGCAGTCGGACTCGCCGGTATCGGAACCGGTATGGGTGAGAAAGACATCGGAGCAGCAGCAGTCGGTGCAATCACCGAGGACTCTTCCCTCTTCGGAAGGGCAATGATCTTCACCGTTCTGCCTGAGACTATCGTCATCTTCGGTCTTGTCGTCGCCGTCATGGCAATGTTCGTCCTGTGAGTTCTAGAGGCCTTCATATGGCACTAGACAGCGTGACGAAGGAGATCCAGGCGTCTGCCGAGGCCTCCGTAGCCAAGATCCGTCAGGAGCAGGCCGCGGAGATCGATGCTATCAACAAGCAGACCGACGCCCAGATCGCCAAAATGAAAGAAGCTCAGGACAAGAAGGTCGCCGAAGCCAAGGAGACCCTTGACCGTCAGGAGCGTTCCAGCGCGGAGCTGGAGAGCAAGAAGCTCGTCCTCGCAAAGAAGAAGGAGGTTCTCTCTCAGGCTTTCGAGTCCGCCCTCGCGGAGCTCGAGAACGTGCCGGAAGCGCAGAAACTGACGTACTACAAGGCAATGGTGGCTTCCGCGAAGACCATCATCCCCGAGCCCAAGGCCATCATGTCCGAGAACGATGACTTCAGCGCATCCGACCTCGGAGTGAAGTCCGTAGAGAAAGACGCCCGCGTCTCCTCCGGACTCCTGCTCCAGAGCGAGGACGGATCCGTCGAGGTAGACATGCAGTTCCGCGTGATCCTCCAGGGCATCTGGGACAAGAACCTGAAGCAACTGTCCGATATACTGTTCGGGTGAAGAAGAATGTTCAACCGCAGCGGAGCAGGCAACTACTCGTACACTTCCGCGAGGGTGAAGGCGAAGAAGTCTAAGCTCCTCAAAGAAGAAGACTACAACAAGATGCTCATGATGTCTGTTCCCGAGATCTCGCACTACATCAGCGATGCAGGCTACTCGAAGGAGATGGCCGACCTCGGAAACAGGTACGAAGGGCTCTCGCTCGTAGAGTACGCTACGTATGCCAACATGGCGAAAGCCTTCCGCAGCATCCTGAACTCCTCCACCGGAGCATTGAGTCGGATGGTCAACGCGTATCTCACCAAGTGGGACTTCGAGAATCTCAAGACCATCATGCGCGGCAAAAAATACGGACTGCCCATCGAGGAGATCAGGGAGGACCTCGTTCCTGCCGGAAACCTCTCCATGGACGATTTGGACAAGATGCTCTCCCTCACTACGATCGAGGACATCTTGGCCGCATTCTCGAAGAAGATCCACATCGTCGTACCCGACGACGTGATCTCCCCCTACAAGACCAACGGTATCCTCGGTTCCATCGAGGACGTACTCGTCAAAGAGTACTACAAGAATCTGCTGGCATCCATAAGTTCCAGCGACAGACCCACGCAGATATTCCGCACCTACATCAAGACGTGCATCGATTTGAAGAATGTCGAGACCGTCCTGAAGTTCAAGGCAGACGGGATAACCGGCGACGTCGTCGTGGAGTACTGGATCCCTGGAGGCACCGAGGTCGACGAGAAGGTCATGTCCCAGCTCGCAGCAGCACAGGACATACAGGCCGCCGTCAACGAGATGCAGCAGCTCAGGATGTATTCGGAAATCAAGGACTCGCTATCCCAGGACTCAACCATCCTGGACGTCGTGGGTGTGATCAACAAGTACAGGGTAGAACTTGCCAACAAGGTTGGTCACATGTACCCCCTCTCCGTCATTCCCGTCGTGGACTACATGATCCACAAGGAGAACGAGGTCAGGAACATCAGAATGATCGCCCACGGGACCGACAGCGGTCTCGACAGGGACACCATGAAGAAACTGCTGGTGATCTGATGGAGATAGGAGTCATTGGTAGCGACGAGTTCACCCTCGGATTCCGCCTTGCCGGAGTCAGAAGGGTGTTCGTTGCTGATAAGAGCAATTACCAGGAAAAAATGCAGGAAGCGATCGCCGATGCCAATATCGGTATCCTCGCAGTGAATGCGGAAGACCTGCAGTATCTGCCCGCCAACATGAAGACGAAGGTCCTGGATTCCATCCAGCCCGTCGTCGTCCCTGTAGGCGGTGACCAGAGCGATCTTCGCGAGAAGGTCAAGAAGGTTATTGGCGTTGATTTGTACAAGACAGAGGATGAATGAATGAGCACTGAGGGTGTAATTTACAGGGTCGCAGGTCCTGTCGTGACCGCCACCGGTATCTCTCCCAGGATGTACGATGTCGTACACGTAGGGAACGAGAAACTGATGGGAGAGGTCATCAAGATCGTTGGCGACTATTCTATCATCCAGGTTTACGAGGACACCACCGGTATCAAACCGGGAGAGCCGGTCACCAACACCGGTCTGCCTCTTGCCGTTGAGCTCGGTCCGGGACTTCTGACTTCCGTTTACGACGGAATCCAGAGGCCTCTCCCCGTGCTCAGGGACATGACCGGGGACTTCATCGGACGTGGAGCCACCGCACCTGGACTTAGCAGAGAGACCAAATGGGACTTCGTTCCTGCCGTGAAGGTCGGAGACGAGGTCCAGGGAGGAAGCGTCGTCGGAACCGTTCAGGAGGGTCCGATGGTCCACAAGATCATGCTTCCCCCGAACGTGAAGAAAGGAAAGGTAGAGGACATCAAATCCGGTTCCTTCACTGTCGACCAGCCCATCGTCAAGGTCGACGGCGTCGAGTACCCCATGATGCAGAAATGGCCTGTCCGTGTACCTAGGCCGGTCACCGAGAAATACAACCCCGATGTACCGCTGGTCACCGGACTCCGTGTCCTCGACACCATGTTCCCCCTCGCAAAGGGAGGAGCGGCCGCAATCCCCGGTGCATTCGGTACCGGAAAGACCGTTACCCAGCAGTCCCTTGCGAAGTACTCCGATGCAGAGATCGTCGTCTACATCGGATGCGGAGAGCGTGGAAACGAGATGACCGAGGTTCTTACCGAGTTCCCCGAGCTGAAAGACCCGAAGACCGGTGAGTCCCTCATGAAGAGGACCATCCTCATCGCGAACACCTCCAACATGCCTGTCGCGGCCCGTGAGGCTTCCGTCTACACCGGAATGACCATCGCCGAGTACTTCAGGGACATGGGATACAACGTCGCTCTCATGGCCGACTCCACCTCCAGGTGGGCAGAGGCAATGAGAGAGATCTCCTCCAGGCTCGAAGAGATGCCCGGTGAGGAGGGATACCCTGCGTACCTGTCCGGTAGGCTTTCCGAGTTCTATGAGCGTGCATGCCGCGGTAAGGCACTTTGCGGCGACGACGGATCCATCTCCGTCATCGGTGCCGTCTCTCCTCCCGGAGGAGACCTTTCCGAGCCTGTCACTCAGAACACCCTGCGTATCGTCCGTGTCTTCTGGGCACTGGATACCAAACTCAGGGAGAGGCGTCACTTCCCGACCATCAACTGGCTGACCTCGTACACCATGTACGACAAGCAGCTGTCCGACTGGTTCAAGAAGAACGTCGGAGAGGACTTCCCCGACCTCAAGGCCTGGGCAATGGGAGTTCTCCAGAAGGAGTCTGAGTTGCAGGAGGTCGTGCAGATGGTCGGATCCGACTCTCTGCCCGATGAGCAGAAGATCACTCTCGAGGTCGCCAAGATGATCCGTGAGATCTACCTGCAGCAGAACGCATACCACCCCGTGGACTGCTACTGCCCCCTCAACAGGCAGTACACCATGCTCAAGCTCATCAAGAAGTACTCCGACCTGGCCGACAAGGCCCTCAAGACCGGCGTAGCGGTAGACAAGATCGCCTACCTGCCCGTCAGGCAGAGGTTCCAGCAGGCCAAGTACGAGGAGAAGGTCGACGAGGAGCTCGCGGCAGTCGCCAAGGACATGGACGAGCAGTTCAGCAAACTGGAGGCTTGAAAATGGCAACCGTAGCTAAAGAGTACAAGACTATCTCTCAGATCGCGGGACCTCTGGTGTTCGTGAAGAAGACCGAGCCCGTCGGATACAAGGAGCTCGTTTCCGTCAGGCTTTCCGACGGATCCATCAAGAGAGGAGAGGTTCTCGACTCGTCCGACGACATGGTTGTCGTTCAGATCTTCGAGGGAACCACCGGAATCGACAGGTCCGCTTCCGTCCGCTTCCTCGGCGAGACCATGAAGATGCCTGTTTCCAAAGAGATGCTCGGAAGGGTCCTCAACGGAGCAGGAGACCCCCTGGACGGCGGAGCCAAGATCGTTCCTGAGAAGGAGCTCGACATCGCCGGTGCAGCCATCAACCCCTGGGCAAGGGACTCGCCCGCCGATTTCATCGAGACCGGTATCTCGACCATCGACGGAATGAACACCCTGGTCAGGGGACAGAAGCTGCCTATCTTCTCCGCTTCCGGTCTGCCCCACAACGACATTGCGCTGCAGATCGCAAGGCAGGCGAAGGTCCGCGGAGAGAACGAGGAGTTCGCCGTCGTGTTCATCGCCCTCGGTATCACCAACGAGGAGAAGCAGAAGTTCATGAACGAGTTCGAGAGGACCGGTGCCCTGAAGAACGCCGTCGTCTTCCTGAACCTCGCCGACGACCCTGCCGTCGAGCGTATCGCCACCCCGCGTCTGGGACTCACCACCGCGGAGTACATGGCATTCGAGCTCGGAATGCAGGTTCTCGTCATCATGACCGATATCACCAACTACTGTGAGGCTCTGCGTCAGGTCGGTGCAGCTCGTGAAGAGGTGCCCGGAAGGCGTGGATATCCCGGTTACATGTACACCGACCTCGCACAGCTGTACGAGCGTGCCGGAAGGATCAAAGGAAAGAAGGGTTCCATCACCCAGATCCCCATCCTTACCATGCCCGGAGCAGATATCACCCACCCGATCCCCGACCTGTCCGGATACATCACCGAGGGTCAGATCGTTCTGTCCATGGACCTCCACAGGGCAGGAATCTACCCGCCGGTCAATGTCAGCAGTTCTCTGTCGAGGCTGATGAACTCCGGTATCGGAAAGGGCAAGACCCGTGACGACCACAAGGCCGTTTCCGACCAGCTGTACGCTTCGTACGCAGAAGGAAAGGACCTCAGGGGACTCGTCGCCATCGTCGGAAAGGACTCCCTGTCCGCAAAAGACAGGAAGCTCCTGGACTTCGCCGACCTCTTCGAGGACCGTGTGGTCCGCCAGGGAATCGACGAGGACCGTTCCATCGAGACGACTCTCGACATCGCTTGGGACATCCTGAAGGAGCTGGACATCGACCAGCTGACCAGGATCGACAAGAAGTACATCGAGAAGTACCTCCCGAAGAAGGAGTGAACCGATCATGGCAGCCCACGATATCACCCCGACCCGCTCCGTACTTCTGGACCTCAAGAGAAGGATCAAACTGTCCCAGTCCGGACACAAGATCCTGAAGATGAAGAGGGACGGCCTCATCATCGAGTTCTTCGAGGTAATGGAGAAGGCGAGGCAGATGCGTGCCGGCGTTGCAACCGATTTCGAAGTTGCGATGAAGAAAATCACCATCGCAAGGGCTATCGACGGTGAGGTCAACGTGAGGAGTGCAGCATATGCACTCAACAAGTACCCCGCCGTCAAGCTCTCCAGCAAATCCATCATGGGAATGATGGTCCCCAAGGTAGAGGCCGACTCCATCCACACCGACATCCTGAACAAGGGTTACGGTGTGCTCGATACCTCTGCCTACGTCGAGGAGGCTGCGGCATCTTTCGAGAAACTTCTCGAGACCCTGATCCGCGCCGCCGAGGTCGAGACCACCATGAAGAAGCTGCTGGACGAAATTGAGAAGACCAAGAGAAGGGTCAACGCTCTCGAGTTCAAGATCATCCCCGACCTCAAGGAGTCGGAGAGGTTCGTGAAGTTCCGTCTCGAGGAGATGGAGAGGGAGAACACCACCCGTCTTAAGCACATCAAGAAGAAAGGAGCGGCTACCGAGTGAGGAAAAGCATAGAGGATTGCCTAGAAGATATCCGGGAAGACCCGAAAAAGCTGAAAAGGGCCTTCACTGCGATATGGGTCGTGGCGTACGCTATGCTTATGCTCGGAGCGTTCATCATAATTGCTGTGATCTTCACGGAACGGTTCTGACACCGGTAAACAACTTATACAATCCAAAGACGGGGCTTTCGCCCCGTCAACTGGATTGGAAAATGCATGCTTCAGTGTATACGCTGGAGTTTTTCACAGAACCATTGCGCAGTATGTCTATGCCCGCATGACGATATGGGTCGGACGTTCATTTCTTGAAATTCTTCATCATGACGCTGCCCGTACCGAGATTGACTATGGGCATGATGGACGGCTCGGGATTGAAGTTGTGCATCTTCTGATAATCGGTCTGCGCCTGCCATGTGGAGGCGTTGATCATCTTCACCCCTCTGTAATCCATCCTTCCGGTCCCGTGGACGTGTCCTGTGACGAATATGTCGGGAACCTCCTCCATGACGAGGTAGTCTTTCTTTTCCGGTGCCAAGGCGTTCCTCATGCCGTAAAGTGGAGCGAGGTGCCTTCTGGTGACCATCTCCTTCATGACGGCGATCGGGTTGTCGTACGACAGTCCTCTGACTCCAGCGATGAAATCGTCGATGCTCTTTCCGTGATACGATGTGACCAATCTGCCCTCTATCCTGAGATTTATGGGGTTGCCGACCATCATTATGCTGCTGTCGAAAGTCTTGGTATAGACTTCTGAAAGGGCGGGCTGAGGTTCTGCAAGACGACAGGCATCATGGTTTCCAGGATGGATGACCATCTTGATCCCGTCGGGTATCTCCTTCAGATATTCCGCCAGGGTTTCGTACTGGTTGTAGATGTCCATGATCTCCAGGTCTTTCTCTTGATCCGGATAGGCCCCTATGCCGTCGACCACGTCTCCGGACATGACTATGTAGTTCAGTCCTACTTCGTCGGCGTTATGCTTGAGCCACTCGATCATCCTTTCCCAGTCGCTCTTCAGGAATTCCTTGCTCCCGATATGGATGTCCGAAAGGAACGCTACGGACGATGTGGAGTCGGACGGGACCCATTTGTTCCCTGCTGGGACATCTGGTTTTACGATGGTCTCGGGAATGAACAGGCCCTTGCTGTCGGTGAACTTCCCGGTGACGCCGATGACCTCGTCATTCACGAACATCTCGTTGGCCAGCGGGGATTCCTTGGATATGAATACGGCACAGGTGTCGGTCTCGTCCTCGATCGTCAGGATGGTGTGGCCGGTCTTCGTGGTCCTCTTCTCGTAGACCATGCCGACGATGTTCATGCTGTCCCTGCCGAGCTCTTTGGCACGTTCGATGGACATGGACATTCCGAAATCCTTCCGCTTGTTGATGATCTTCTTGAGGAGGGTGTATCTGCTGCGGAAGTAGTTGGCGAAGTCCTCGATGGTGCCGGTGCAGGTACTCTCTCCCGTGACGTCCGAACCGGATACGATCTTCAGGTCGGGATCGCGTTTTATCTTCGGGGCGATCGTCTTCTGGGATTCCATGAGGGCCTTCTCCCCTTCCAGGAATTTGACGACGTCGTCTTTGGTGACGAACATTGTATTCCCCGCAAGGGAGTTCAGCAGCGTGTTGACGAATTCCATGGGACATCCGTTGGAATCGATTATCTCCAACGCGTCCGGGGAAAGGAAAAGATTCCTCTTCGCCGCTGCCGACAGCACCTCGTCTTTTTGCATACGTATACCCAATCACAATCCCGATTAAAGCCGTTGTGCTGTTTCAATATGTCCCGGGGATGTCTTTTTCATAGGAATCCAATTAATACCTGCTTGCGGTTCATAGAACCATGGCAGATGTGACGGTGTCGTGCCCCGTGTATCCGAGCGAAGACCCAGATAAGGTGAAGGCAGCCCTTCTGGGTATTTTTCCGACCGGCGAATTCAAGCTTGCAGAAGGAGAGATGAAAGGCCCTGCAGACCTTGACAGGTTCTCCGAGCTCATCAGAAGGCAGAAGATCCTCGATACCGCACGTTCCCAGATGCAGAAAGGGGTCCGTAAGGGAAAGAACAGGACCGTATTCAGTCTGAACAAGCAGGTCGCCACCGTAGGGAAGATATCCTTCGTGGATTACCGCACCGTATTGGGCACCATAAGCGTCTCCGTGGAGGCCGACGATATCGATGCGTTCATAGACAGGGTGGCGCCGATGACCGTCAACGGGGAGGAAGTGAAACAGTGAATACCGTCGGGGTATCCTGTCCGGGTTTCGGGAAGGAACGGTTCGAGGAATGTCTCGGACGGATATCCAGTCATTTTAGGCATTGGGAGATATTCTCGGAATTGAATCACTCCGTGCAGAAGATAAGCCCTTCTTTTTCCGCCGTCGCGGAGCCTTACGGAATGACGTTCTCCATCCACTCCGCCATAGCCGACACCAACGTGGCGGCCACAAATCCCCGTATGAGGGAGGCCACCATGATGGAAATAATGTCGGAGATGCAGTCCGCCTGCGAGATGGGCGTGGACACCGTCACGGTCCATCCAGGGATAATCAATCTCGCCGTATCGGGGACGAGGGAGAGGAGCATAGCCGCGGCCCAGGACTCCATGAGGCTTCTGGACAGGGCCCAGGCCGAGTACGGCGTGAGGCTCGCCATCGAGAACATGCCCAACGTCCCCGTGATGCTCGGCATAACCGCCGAAGAACTCGAAGAGATAGTCGGCCCGACCGATCTGGGTATATGCTTCGATATCGGTCATGCCAACACATCCGGACAGATGGACGCCATGATCGAGACGTTCGGGGACCGGATAGTCAACGTCCACATACATGACAACATGGGTGTGAAGGACGACCACATGACCATCGGGACCGGACAGATAGATTTCCGTTTCGTCATCAGGAAGCTGAGGTCCTACAAGGGCAGATACATAATAGAATCCAAATCCCTGGAGTCCGCCGTCGAGTCCCAGGAAGTCCTGAAGAGGCTTCTTCCCCCGTGATGTGCCAGACTTATTTTTTCAATGTCTTTCCCACATGCTGAGGACCTTTCCCTCCGGGCGGGGAGGCATCGAAGGCATATCCGTGAAACGGTATGCCGAGCGGTTGGGCTTTATGATCCAGTATATGAGGATGATCAGTCCGAGCCCCATCATGGCCAATTCAATGAAGATCCCTCCCGGGAAAAGGGTGAGGGTGTCGTTGACGAAGTGTATGAGCACGCATACGTGAAGACCGTATTCCGAATATGCGTAGGCGAAGAGTATGCCACCCGCGAACGCGTCGATGACCTTCACCCATCCCCATCCGTCGTAATGACCCAGACCGAATATGGCGGAGCTGACCAGGATGAGGATGAAAGCCGCTTTGCTCATCCCGAATCCGCCCAGAAGGAATCTCCAGCATTTCACATCGCGGTATTTCGCGAATGCGATGACCGCCATAGGGATCCCGATGAGTACCAGGCGGTATGTGAGTTCCTCCTGCAATCCGGCATTGGTGAGCATGAACATCATCTCCCACCTGCTGTATCTGTCCATCCATGAAGTGTCGGCGGTATGCCCCCCGGCGGCCATGAACATGAGGTAGATCAGAGAGGTTGCAAGGGTCACGCACAGGATGGAGGCCGCCGCACTAAGGTCGGTATGGGCCATACGGTCCGGGTCGTCTCCGCATTCCTTCCTGACGGCGAACGTCCTGTATGTCGCATATGCGCCGAACAGACCTATGACGGCCAGTTCGATGACGAAGTATGCGGAAAGACCCGTCCCGGACAGTCTGAACAGGATTATGTCCTCAAGACCCAGAGGGATGTAGAATCCCAACCTCTTGTTTTCCAGGGCATCCAGTATGTTCCCTGCACTGGCTATGTCCGCCAGCAGGGCGCATACGACGGAAAGCAGGAACAGTGCGGCACTGAATTTTATGATCGTGTGGAATATGTTCCCTTTCCTCTTTTCCGCAGGCGGTCTGTCAAGGGCCCTGCCGCATTCCCCGCAGAACGCGGCGTCCCTGTCTTTCCACATCTGGCACATGGGGCACCCATCACCCAGGAACCTTCCGCATTCCCCGCAATACGTGGCCCCTTTTCTGCGCCACTCCTCACATTTGTCGCATTCAGGAGACGCCATCCATGTCCCTCAGGATAGAAACCAGCCCTTCGACGCGTTCGACCTCGACGACTGCCAGAAGGGAGGACCGGTACTTCGCCGTGTCATAGATCTCCGAAGCCATGTGCTCCTCCCTCCTCCTGCTCAGTCTCCCGTATCCTTTTACCGTGGATACGTGCCTGTCCCACATGACGGCAAGTTCCTCGGGGGTCGATGCGTCCATCTTCTTTTTCAGCCCCTTCTTCGCCAGCCTGTGTTCCGACGTGAATTCCGTGACCTTTATGCAGTCCATGTATGCTGTGTCGTAATCGTAATCGTTCATGTCGAGGGGGATGACGTTGATCCCGTCTCTGGCACATAGGTCCACTATCTCGCAGAATGCGGGGGACGGGGTTATGATGTCTCCGAACTCGGACATCTTCTTGGCATAGATCACGTCCAGTTCGCTGACCTCTATGTCATCCATTCCGATCTGCTCCCTCTTACGCAGGGCCTCGAGGGACTCTATCCCCATGGATGCGGCATATGCGTCGTAGCCGCCGTAAGCCTGCTTCACTTTTTCGGCCTCGGAGGCCAGACCGTTGACTACGGGAAGTATGTCGACACGGCATTTTCCGACGGTCATCCCGATCATTTCTTAGTGCTCCGGGAGAGGATGATGTCGGTCAGTTCGCTCTTGTCGTCGATCTTCCTGAGCTCGTCGTCCGTCACCAGGGCGGTCGACTTGATACTGTCCGTGCTGTGTTTCTTCTGGACGATGACCACGGAATGCTTGTGGGTGAGGTTGGACAGTTCGGAGGCGATGAGTGCCTTCTGGATGAGTTTGCTCTCCTCCGTCCCTATCCCGGTCAGGAGGACCATGTTGTGGTCGTTGTCGCGGGTGATCGCCTCGAACGGCCCTCTGAAAATGGGCGTTATGGAGAACCCTATGTTGACAAGGCGGTCCAACGGGGTGAACCCTGTGGAGTTTCCCTTTCCGGAGACCTCATGGGATTTCACGGAGTCGTCCTTCTGGTAGTCGAACGGGTCCAGAGGTTCGATTATGGGGGTGTCCAGGAACTCCTCCAACCTCAGGGCGGCGTCTATCATGGCGCCCATCCCGTTCTCGTACATCTGGATGGTGCGTCTCGACACGCCCGCGGTCTCCGCCAAGGTACCGAGGCTGATGCCCCTCTCCTCGCGGATCTGTCTGAGGGTGTCGCTGTCGATCTTGACGTACAGTCCTCCGGGGGCCGCGAAGATGAAAGGCGGGACCTCTTCCAGAAGCTGGTCTGCGAGGGTCTCGTTGGATATTATGGGGATCTTGAACCTGGTGTATATGATCCCCTTCTCCAGTTTGCCGGAGCTGGATGTCTCTCCGATGAGGATGGGGCTCGCATCGAGGGCGTCCGCCATGATCTTCATCTCGTCGGCGTTCTCGCGGGAGAATGCGTCGACGTTGCCGAGGACCTTTATGATCAACACGGTCTTGTCCCTGCGGCCTACGACATCGAAGCATATGCTGCGTATGTTGATGGCCGAGGAGACGTCGAACCCCGCTTTGGCCAGAATGGCACGGGTCGTGTTGACCATTTCCTCTCTCGTCATGTTCTGTTAGTAGATTTGTACATCTATATGTGGATTCCTATTGGAATCAGATGTTGGTACCTCCGCCCGCATAACGGTGGGGGGCGGAGGCCATGTAAGGGTTTCAGTCCTTCTTCACGACCGGGTTGCCGGCCTTGGGCCTGTGGTATTTCCCGGTGACCGATTCGGGAACGATCTCGTAGACCTCGGCGGCCTTGACGACCTCGGGCCTGAGGAGTTGGTCGGCCTTCTCGGGGACGGTTGCCTTGACCATTGCCCTGAGCATCTGGGTCTTATCCGCTTCGTCCTCTACGAACCTGCACTTCCCTCTTATGACCACGGAGCGGTAGACGGTGGTGATGTTGTTCGCCTCGTCCCCGCAGATCTCGAAGCCTTGGGAATCCACGACGGTGAAGCACGCCCTCGGGTCTCTCCTGATGTTTCCGACCTTTTCTCCGACCTTGCGTCCGTGGAACAGGATGCGTCCGTCCATGTAGACGTAGTTGATGGGTGCGCCGTAAGGGTATCCATCCTCTCCGTTGGTGGAGAGGACCCCCTCGTTCTCGGACTCCAGGAGGGCGTTTATCTCTTCTTTGGTAAGTTGGTTATCGCGCATAGCAGGCTGCATGGATTATAATCGGAACTGTCGGATAAATACTATTCGCGGACATCTGGGTCATTGTAAAGGGTCGGGGAGGTCCGTATCAATGGATGGGTCGGGGGGGAATCGTCCTCCCCCGCAGAGGTAATGAGGGGCCCTCTGGCCCCGGATAAGATCATTCCACGGTGATCCTGGTCTTGTGCTCCATCGGTCTGATGGGGTTGAGGGTGACCTCGAGGATGCCGTTGTTGTAGGTGGCTTTCGCAGATCCGATATCCACGTCACAGGGCATGGCGAGAGTCTTAGAGAACCTCCTCCTGTCGGTGTTCACGGATATGGTCAGGGAAGATGGAGTACCGTCGAGCACGATGTCCTCCTTCTTCACACCCGGTATCTCGGCGGTCGCCCTTACGACGTCGTTGTCGATGACCACGTCGGTGAGGGGTTCGGCAATCATCCCGAAGGGGGTGGATGCGGTAAGGCTGCCGTCCTTGGTCGTGTTCCCGAATTCCTGCACATGCGGGATCCCGTCAGGTCCCTGGTACATCGTGTAACCGTACGTCTTGACCCCGGGCGTGTTCGTAAGGTCTTCGAACATCCTGTTGAGCCTCTTGTTCATGCTTGCGAAGTCGCTTTCGAAGAGGCGGCCGAAGTCAGTCCACATATCATTCATAGCATCGCTGTAGTCTGTCATGCATATCACCTCGTTTTCTTATGTCTGGGTCATTGACCCGGTAAATGGTTTGGGGTCCCGGCGGATCATTCCGTCGGGACCTTTCCCAGGTCGCCGTAGGCCTTCAGTCTCTCGGCGGCCTTGGGTCCGAACTTGTCCACGGCCTTCAGGAAGTCGTCCTGGGTCACCTTGCAGGCGGCGATCTCCTCGTCGTCCGGGACCTTGCCCTGGGACACCAGCCTTCTGACGGCGGTCATGACTGCCTCGTTGCAGATGGCGGAGATGTCCGCTCCGGTGCATCCTTCGGTCCTGTCGGCCAGGGCGTCCAGGTCGACATCCGCGTCCAGGGGTTTGCCCCTGGTGTGTATGCCGAAGATGGATCTCCTGGATTCCTTGTCTGGAGGACCCACGAAGATTGATTTGTCGAATCTTCCGGGCCTCAGGAGGGCGGGATCTATCATGTCGGGCCTGTTGGTGGCGGCGATCACCACCACGTCGTTCATGGGCTCCAGTCCGTCCATCTCCGTCAGCATCTGGGACACCACCCTTTCGGTCACGTTGCTGTCCCCGCCGGTACCTCTCACGGGTACCACCGAGTCCAACTCGTCCATGAAGATCACGCAGGGCGATGCCTGCCTGGCCTTCCTGAACGTCTCCCTCACGGCCTTTTCGGATTCCCCTACCCATTTGTTGAGGAACTCCGGTCCCTTCACGGAGATGAAGTTGGCCTCGGATTCGGTGGCGACCGCTTTGGCCAGCATGGTCTTCCCGGTCCCGGGGGGCCCGTAGAGCAGGATCCCCTTCGGAGGTTTGGCGTTCATATGTGCGAACACCTTGCCGTACTTCAGAGGCCATTCCACGGCCTCCTTCAGTTCCTGTTTGGCGTCCGCCAGGGCTCCGATGTCCTCCCATTTGACGTCGGGCTTCTCGATCAGCACCTCCCTCATGGTCGACGGCTGCAGGCCTTTCATGGCGTTCGTGAAGTCGTCCTTCGTGACGCATATCCTGTTCAGCACCTCGGTGGGGATGGTCTCGTCCTCGACGTTCACCTCGGGCAGCACCCTCCTGAGGGCGGCCATGGCCGCCTCCCTGCACAGTGCCGCGAGGTCCGCACCCACGTATCCGTGGGTCTTGTCGGCGATCAGACCGAGGTCCACGTCTTTATCCAGAGGCATGCCTCTGGTGTGGATCTGCAGAATCTCGAGACGTCCGTGCCTGTCCGGTACTCCGATCTCGATCTCCCTGTCGAACCTGCCGGGTCTCCTGAGGGCCTCGTCGATGGAGTTGGGCCTGTTGGTGGCACCGATGACCACGACCTTCCCTCTGGCGTTCAGACCGTCCATCAGGGACAGCAACTGGGCGACTATGCGTCTCTCCTCCTCTCCCTGCACCTCGCTCCTCTTCGGTGCGATCGAGTCTATCTCGTCGATGAAGATGATGCTGGGGGAGTTCTCCTCCGCCTCTTTGAAGATCTCTCTGAGTTTGCCCTCGGACTCGCCGTAGAACTTGCTCATGATCTCGGGGCCGCCGATGGAGATGAAGTTGCTGCTCGTCTCACCCGCCACGGCCTTGGCCAGCATGGTCTTCCCGGTTCCGGGCGGACCGTGCAGCAGCACTCCTTTTGGAGCTTCCACGCCAAGCCTCTTGAACAGCTCCGGGTGTTTCAGGGGAAGTTCTATCATCTCCCTTATCTGCCCGATCACCGGTCCGAGACCTCCTATGTCGTCGTAGGAGACCTTCGGGATGTCCATGTTCTCCTTGGAGATCGGTTTGTCGCTGATCTTCACCTTGGTCTGGGACGTCATTAGGGCGGCGTCCGCTCCGGGGTTGAAGGATGTGACCACGAGGTCTATCTTGTTGCCCATGATGTTGAGGGACAGGACATCCCCTTTGGCGAACGCCCTGCCTTCCAGTACTTGTGCCAGATACTCTTCCCCGCCCTGCAGTCTCAGCTCGTCCGTGGGGGAGAAGGTGATCTTCTCGGCCTCTTTCACCTCGGCCTTCTTCACGTCGACCCTCTCGTCGATGGATACGCCGGCGTTGCGCCTGGTCGACCCGTCGAGCCTGATGATGCCCCTGTTGGCATCCTCGGGTGCCCCCCTCAGGACCTTGACGGCCGTCTTCTTGTTTCCTGTGACTATGACGATGTCCCCGACCTTGATGCCGAGTATGTCCATCAGCTCGGGGTCAAGCCTTGCTACGCCCTTCCCGGCCTCTCCGGGTTTGAGTTCCGCGACCTTGATCGCCCTGTCGTTAGCTGCCATGTCTATCACTCCCTGTTCATCATATCCAATATGTCGTCTATCATTCTGGAGACGACGCTCTCGTTAAACCCGAGGCTCTTCGAGATGTCCTCCGCACTCCAATTGGGCCTGTTCAGCATGTCGTAGAGCAGTTCGCGGTGCTCGTAGTCCAGGTTACGCAGGTCCGTGCCGTCCAGGAACTCGTTTATCAGATCGCTCCTCTGGCGGACCATGGCAGACCTGCGTCTGTCGAACTCCGCGATCTGGCGGTCTATGCTGGAGATCTTCGCGCGGACCTCCTCGAGTTTCTGTTCCTCGTGTGTCTTGTTTTCTTGATCGTCTGAGGAGGGCTTCCGGCCCTCCATCCTCTCGCCGGTGGAGATCATCCTCATCTCGAACATGCTGTTGCGCATGTCGATGGTGATCGTGAACTCCGAGCTCGGTTTGTAGAAGATCCTGTCGGGTCCCCTGTCGCTGCTCTCGCGGTAACTGACGACCAGGCCCTCCCTCTCCATCAGGTTGAGGTTCTTCACCACCGCCTGCTGGCTTATTCCAAGCTCCTTGGAGAGCTGCAGAGGGTAGTGGGGTTCCCTGACCACGGCCTGGAGGATCTTCCTCCGGGTCGGGTTCTCCACTATGGAAAGGATGCTGTCCATGTCGGTCATGTTATCACTTGGTTGTTCTCCGTCGGTTTACAACTAATGGTTGTATAGTACAGAACTTCTATAAATAGATTTGTTTTTGACATGCGGATCGGCCCGGGGCATCCCCATACAAGAGATATCTTCGATTATAGGAGATATCTATACTATAGATAGAGGGGGGGGGGGGACAGTAAACGCCGGCATGAATATTGAATGTACAAATAAATGCACTATTGTACAATAATTAATATACACATAGGCAATCTTCCGTTCATGGCAATTCCAAAAGATGCAAGAATTCAGCTGTCTCCCGAGGACATCCCCAAGAGATGGTATAACATCGCGGCAGACCTGCCCAACCTGCAGCCCATGATCCATCCGGTCACCAAAGAGCCGGTGAAGGAAGAGGATTTCAAAGCGATCTTCTGCGATGACATAATCAAACAGGAACTCTCCAAGGAGAGGTACATCGACATCCCCGAGGAGGTCAGGGATGCGTTGATCTCTCTGAACAGACCTTCCCCCCTCCAGAGGGCATACAGGCTCGAGAAGTATCTCAAGACCCCTGCGAAGATCTATTTCAAAAGAGAGGACATGAGTCCTCTCGGCTCCCACAAGGGGAACACCGCCCTTGCACAGGCATATTACAACGCCAATGCCGGCATCCATACCCTGACCACCGAGACCGGTGCGGGACAGTGGGGTACCGCCCTCGCCATGGTCTCCAACCTTTTCGACATCAAGACCACCGTCTTCATGGTCAAGGGAAGTTTCATGGCCAAGCCGCTCAGGAAGACCATCATCAACACCTACGGTGCCACCGTCTACGCCTCCCCGTCCGAGTATACCGACTTCGGAAGGAAGGTCCTCAAAGAGCATCCCGAGACATCCGGTTCCCTCGGTATCGCCATCTCCGAGGCATGCGAGATGGCCGCCAAGGACGAGCACACCTGCTATGCCCTCGGCAGCGTCATGAACCACGTCATGCTCCATCAGACCGTCATCGGAGAGGAGACCCTCCAGCAGTTCGGTATCGGGGAGATCGAACCCGATTACATGATCGCATGCGTCGGCGGAGGGAGCAACTTCGCCGGATTCACCTTCCCCTTCCTCAGGGAGAAGATGGCAGGCAAGCACAAGGACTGCGAGATCATTGCCGTCGAGCCGAAGGCCGCACCCTCCCTGACCAAGGGCGAGTTCAAGTACGACTATGGGGACACCGCAGGTATGACCCCTCTCATGATGATGTACTCGCTCGGAAGCCAGTACATACCTCCCGCGATCCACGCAGGAGGACTCAGGTACCACGGCATGTCCCCGCTGGTATCCGCCGCCTTCGACCAGCACAAGATCTCCGCCGTGTCTTACGATCAGACCGACACCTTCGCGGCAGGTATCACCTTCGCAAGGACCGAGGGCATCATTCCCGCACCGGAATCCTGCCACGCCCTGAAGTGCGCCATCGACAAGGCCATCGAATGCAAGGAGAAGAACGAGGCCAAGACCATCGTCTTCAACCTTTCTGGCCACGGGCTTCTGGATCTCTACGGTTACGAACAGGCCCTCGAAGGCACCCTTCCCAAGTCCGGGTCCGACTGATCCGGTCATGAAACAGGCGGGCTCTGCCCGCCTTTACAAACACCTGTATGTTCTTCGGCGGCCCGATATGGATGTATCGGGCCAATGATACTCCACCCTTCTTTGCCGGAATTCGTCCCTGCGTACGGGATCGAGGCAGGTGAACATGCCTGCCGCATAGTACGGCAGGTATGAGACCTCGCCGTCCATGGACGGGACCCCGTCCCGGAGGACGACCGTGCGGCCGGCAGATCCTTTGTCCGGAAGGATGTCCAGACATATGTGCCAGATGTCCCCGTTCATCATCACGGAGAAGCAGTCCCTGCCGACATCGGATACCGTATATCCCTGACGGGACACGGCTTCCGAGACGGTCCCGGCGCATATCCTCCCTCCTACGAATCCCCGGAACGCCTTTGACATCCTGTCCGCGACCGACCTGTCTATCGGGGTGCCGTACCTTATGCTGTTGGCCGCGATGTCCGATACCCACGGATGGATGCCGATCTCCGACAGGTATCCGGAGAAAGACACGGTCCTGTATGGCGGCCGGGTATCGTCCTCACACATATCCTTTCCATGGGCTTCCGGGATGAAATAGTTGTCTGGCACATCCGAGGATACAGTCCTTATACGTGCGGTTCTCCGTGCCAATAATAATATAATCCGCGACCGTAACTCGCTCCATATGCCGGGAGAACTCGAGGATTGTTCCGTCTACATCCGTGACGTCAGGGAAGCCAGCCAAACCTATTCCAAAGGCAACTTCGGCTATCCTATGAGCGGAGGCTTCCTGGAACTCGATCTCGTGGAGGCGGCTTTCCTCGTGCAGGCAAACCGTCTCGAGGTCTTCCACAAGAAGAAACGCATGGGTTTCGCAGAACTCTTCGACTATGCTTCCGGAAAGGTCGACAACTTCGACATCAAATACATCGTGTTCAAGGACCTGAGGGAAAGAGGGTTCATTGTCAAGCCCGAATCGGGGAGTTTCGATCTCCGCGTGTATCCTAGGGGGATGTCCCCCAGCAATTCCGCCCCTCTCTACATGGTATGCGCGGTCTCGGAGCGTGCCGCTCTGGACATAGGGGAGTTCCTGAACGAGGTGTCCCAATCCGAGGACAGGGGCAAACAGCTCCTGTACGGGGTCGTCGACGAGGAAGGGGATCTCACATACTACAAAATGGCCATGATGGACCCGGAAGGGAAGGTCCTCCCTGCGGAGGGGACTGCAAAGGCCGTCGGAAAGCTGGTCGGGGACAGGATATTCGTTTTCGACAAGGACCAGGGACAGGCCCTTCATGACGAGGCGTTCTACGGCAAGGATATGCAGGGGGTCCTGCAGCTCTCCCTGATCGAAGGATGTTATCTGATCGGGAAAGGCGAACTGGAAGTCCTCAACCGCAAGGGAAAGGGGATGTCGGACAAGGACCTGGTCTCTTTCGGCAGAAAGACCCAGGATGAGTTCGACCTCCGTCTCAGGACGTATGTGGATCTCAGGAACAGGGGTCTTGTGGTGAAGACCGGTTTCAAGTACGGCACCCATTTCAGAGTCTACGAGAAGTCTCCTGACGACTGTCATGCCAGGTATCTGGTACATGCCGTCCCCGTGTCGACGGTGGCCATGTGGCCCGAGATCTCCAGGACCGTAAGGCTGTCCGGCGGTGTGAAGAAGGAGATCCTCTTCGCGCGCGTAAGCAACGAGATCGAGTATCTCGAGTTCAAGTGGTTCAAGCCATGACCGTCCGTCGGAGTGCGGATACGTGGAGTATCAGGCGCATCTCGTAAGACGGAACGGCGGTCTTCCATATCTCGGCGCAGCCCAGTCTCCCGACGGGGGTCCTTTTCAAGACATAGTCCTCGGCCCCTTCCGAGTATCTGGAGAGAAGACCGACGACCTTCTTCCGATAGGTTCCGTTGGCCCGCGGGCGGTCGTATCCCAGAGGGTTGACGGACTCGATGTTGTCCAGGATGTCCGATGCCCTGCAGGTGCCGTTCAGATAGGCCTCGGAGATCATCCATGCAAGTATCTCCGGCATATCTGGGTCATATGACCTCAGCGTATCTTCGAAGGCCCTGTCCTCCATGCGCAGGAAGCGGAAGCCCAGACCCCTTTTCCTCATGTATCTCATGCGATGTCCGATATCGACGGACTCGGACACGATGGTGGGCCAGTTTCTTCCCAAGACGTATCCGGAGTCCATCGCCTCCATCTCGTCCATGTCGCGGTCGTCCATGCCTCCTTCGATGCGATAGATGAACGCGGTCTTCTCCGACGCCTCTATGACGGGAGGGCGTTCGGGATGTTTCACAGGGATCCCCCTTGCAAAGAGAATTCGGACCCTGGCACTGTTATATTTGTGATAGAATGCGCCCCCTTTCGGGGGCAGAGGATGGTTTACTCTTTCTTCTCTTCTTCGGTCGAGGGCTCTTCGATCTCGACATCGATCTTCAGTTTGTCCTTGACCTCTTTGGCCTTATCCCTGATGAGGCCTTCGGTGGTCCTTGCGCATTTCGCGAGGTCGGAAAGGGTCTTGGCCTCGCCGCACTGTTTGCCGGCGATGTATATGCAGGCGGCCGCCCTGTTCCTTCCGCTGGATATGTCCTTGCCGTCGGTATCCTTCAGGATGGCGAGGGCCTTCTCTTTGACGGCGTCTCCGATGCCGAGGTCCTTGCAGTACCTTGCGATGTGTTCGGAATCGTCCTCACCCGCACGGGTGATGTTGTCATCGATCATGTCTACGGTCTTGTCCACGATGTTCTTGAATTTGTCTCCAAGTCCCATGGTTATTCTTCGGACCGTACGACGTATTCGAAGAGATATTAAAACTGGCATGTCGGAGGACCTTACTTTGTAAGGCGATGCATGAAACAAAGGTGGCCCCCGAAGGGACCGTAAATGTGTTTCAGAGCTGGATCTCGATACCGAGTTTCTCGGTGAGTTCCTTGTATCTGTTCCTGATGGTGACCTCGGTCACTCCTGCGACGTCCGCCACCTCCCTCTGGGTCCTGCGCTCGTTACACAGGATGGATGAGATGTAGATGGCCGCCGCGGCCACTCCGGTCGGACCCCTTCCGGAGGTCAGCTCCTTGTCGGACGCATCCTTGAGGATCTCGGCAGCTTTGGTCTGGACCTCCCCGCTCAGCTTCAGTTCGGAGCAGAACCTCTGGACGTAGTCCTGGGGTTTGGTGGGCATGAGCTTCAGCTTCAGTTCGCGGGTCATGAACCTGTAGGTCCTCCCGATCTCCTTCCTGCCGACCCTGCTGGAACTTGCGACTTCGTCGAGGGTTCTGGGGACACCGCACTGTCTGCATGCGGCATAGAGGGATGCGGCTACGACGCCCTCGATGGATCTTCCTCTGATGAGGTTCTTGTTGACGGCCTTCCTGTAGATCATGGCCGCGGTCTCCCTGACGTTCCTGGGGAGTCCCATGGCGGATGCCATCCTGTCCAGTTCGGACAGGGCGAACGCGAGGTTCCTCTCGGTGGCGTTGGAGACCCTGATCCTCCTCTGCCATTTCCTCAGCCTGTACAGCTGGGCGCGGTTTCTGGTGGGGATGCTCTTTCCGTAACTGTCCTTGTTCTTCCAGGAGATCTCGGTGGAAAGTCCTTTGTCGTGGATGGTGTAGGTCATCGGGGCACCGGTACGGGCTCTCTTCTCCCCCTGTTCGACATCGAAGGCCCTCCACTCAGGTCCCTGGTCTATGAATTGATCATCCAAGACGAGACCGCAGTCCTCGCAGACGAGTTCACCCCTCTCGTAGTCGCGGACCAGGTGGTGGCTGCCGCACTCGGGGCAGACCTTGATCTCTTCAGTTTCTTCTCTTTGTTTTACCATCTTTGACCCTCTTGTTACAGTAGAGTTTCTTTCCCTCGATCTTCTTCGGTACACCCTCGGTCGGGCTTACCGACGCATACGGTCCGTCTACCGGTCCGAAGACCCTTTTCACCGTACCTATGCGTTTCTGGCTCTGGTCGAATACAGCGTCACCGATATCCGGGGCCTGTTCGCATCTGACGACTATACGTCCTTCAGAAGTGATGCCGTCAACAGTTCCCAAAAAATCCATAGCCGCTCCCCAACGTTATAAAGAGGGAAAGCAGCGGTTCTATTTAAAATAATCGCATCTCTTTATCTATATTGTGGATTTGTATATTTAATTCATATCAATTTTGTTTATCCGAAATATCCCCTCGGTCCCGGTTTTATTACATTTAAGTCTTATTGTTTGTCCCTACGAGCCGAGTATCTTCGTCAATCGTCGATTATGATGTTTTTGATTTGTCATTCGGCATGTCTGGCCATAGTTATCGGAGGGTGCGATCGCCCATCTGTCGGAGGAAAAAAGATGCCAGTAACCTTTTAATTAATGATGTGCATTGTTGTAAAAGTTTGGGCGCCTGCGGGCCGCCCGTCTAAAATCGGAGGCTAAAAAATGGATTGGACCATCTGGGAGTTCCTCACCGTCGTCATCATCGCATTCGCTGCGGTGGCGCTCGCTGCTGGGGTTTTCTCCGCATACTTCGGAAAAGGAAAGAACAAGGGATACGGAATTCTCCTCGCCGCAGTCGGACTCATCGTCGGTCTGCTCTGGCTGTACCTCATCGCGTGGAGCAACATCGAGCCTTTCTGCGACGTCGCCGCATGGGATGTCTTCTACGACGCAATCATCAACCTGATTGGAATCCTGGTCGGTGCCCTGGTCGCTGTCGGAATCTTCCTTGTGACCGTTCTGAAGAGCTGATCCAAAAATCCTTTCAAGGAGGCCCGGCTTTCTGCCGGGGCCTCCGATCACTCTTACCTTTCTTTTCACCTGCTTTTTCTATAATCCACGCGTGTGCGCGTACGAGTGTTTATATCGTATTCTGCCGTCATTCCCGCAATGGCAAAGGTATTCATAATCATGGGAAGCAAGAGCGACTTCCCGATAGCGCAGAAGGCTATCTCCGTCCTCAACAAATACGGTGTGGCCTACGACATAGCTGTGGCATCCGCCCACAGGACCCCTAAAAGGGTCGAGGACCTGGTATCCGGCAGCGATGCCGACGTCTTCATATCGATAGCAGGACTCTCGGCCGCCCTTCCCGGGGTGATCGCCTCATTCACGACCAAGCCCGTTATCGGTGTTCCTGCCAGCGGATCCCTGAACTACGATGCGCTCCTATCTATCGTGCAGATGCCCCCGGGGATTCCCGTGGCGGCGGTCGGAATGGATCGCGGAGACAATGCCGCCACGCTTGCGGTAGAGATGCTGGCACTGTCGGACAAAGGCCTCGCCGAGAAGCTGTGCGAGGACAGGAAGGCCATGGCGGTCAAGGTGGAGAAGGATTCGGCCTTCGTGGTCGAGGAAGCAAGGAAGGTGGAATGATGACGGGATTTTTCGACGAGCAGGGGTTCATAGACGAAGCGATCGCAATGATCCAGGAGAGCATCCCCGCCCCCGGTAAGGCGATCATCGCCTGCTCCGGAGGAGTGGACTCCATGGTGACCGCTACGCTGGCCAGCAAGGCCATAGGGGACCGCCTTCTGGCGATCTATGTGGACAGCGGCCTGATGAGGAAAGGCGAGACCGACGAGGTCGAGGCCATGATGAAGAACATGGGCATCAACTACAAGGTCGCCCATGCCGCGGACGAGTATTTCGACGCCCTCAAGGGCGTGGAGGACCCCGAGGGGAAGAGGAAGGTCATCGGAGAGAAGTTCATAAGAGTGTTCGAGAGGCATGCCCGCGAGTTCGGTGCAACCTATCTCCTCCAGGGGACCATCGCCCCCGACTGGATCGAGAGCGGGGACGGCGTCCGCGACACCATCAAGTCCCATCACAACGTCGGCGGACTCCCCAAGGACATGAACATGACCCTCGTGGAGCCCCTCAGGGACCTTTACAAGGACGAGGTCAGGCAGGTGGCAAGGAAACTTGGCGTAGAAGCTTCCGAGAGGCAGCCGTTCCCCGGACCCGCCCTTGCCATAAGGTGTCTCGGAGAGGTCACTCCCGAGAAGGTCGAGATCGTACGTGAGGCCTGTTTCATCGTCGAGGACGAGATCATGAAGGCCGTCGGCAACGGTGAGGCCGTCCGCCCGTGGCAGTACTTCGCAGTCCTCCTTCCCAGCAAATCCGTGGGAGTGCAGGGGGACAGGAGGGCATACGGATACACAGTGGCCATCCGTGCCGTTGATTCTATCGACGGGATGACGGCCACATTCTCTAAGCTCCCGCTGGAGGTCCTCAACAGGATCTCCGTCAGGATCACCGACACGATGAAGAGCCAGGTGAACCGCGTGGTGTACGACATCACCAGCAAGCCTCCGGCGACCATCGAGTGGGAGTGAGTAAAACCATCAAAGGGGTCGGCCCGAGGGCCGCCCCTTCCATTTTTCAGGCGTATCGCCGTACGCCGTCTTACACACCTCGGATCTCCGATGAGGCCGTCCAGGGTACTGGAATAAATGTGGGATGGAATGTCGGGAAGTCGTCGGACCTTCCTTCGTATATCGTCCCCGCCCCATCCACATCGGAGGATCTGGCTCATTGGATCTCCTTGATGACCTTCGCAGGTACTCCTGCGACGACGGTCCTCGGAGGGACGTCCTTTGTGACCACCGCTCCGGCGGCCACTATCGCCCCTTCTCCGATGGTGACCCCTCCCACCACCGTGACGTTGGCCCCGATCCATACGTCGTTTCCGATCCGTATAGGCTTGCAGATGGTGTCGCCTCTCTTCTTCGGGTCCTGAACATGGTTTATGGTGGCCAATGTGACGCTGTGTCCTATGAGGACGTGATCCCCCAGATATATGCCTCCCTGGTCCTGGAAGTGGCAGCAGGTGTTGATGAAGTCGTTCTTCCCCACGTGGATGTTCTTTCCGAAATCCGAATAGAACGGCGGGAAGACCCTGAAGTTCCCGTCGACCGGTTTTCCGATGATCTTCGAGAACATGGCCCTCCTCTCATCGGAAGTCTTGTATCCGTCGTTCAGTTCCATGCAGAGCTTCGCCGTCTCTTTGCTGACCCTGTTCATGACCTTGCACATGCGGGTCTTCAGTTTGATCACCGTTTCCGGCTTCATGTTGTCAAGGAAGTACTGGAGGTCCTCCTTTGTGTAAGAATAGTCTTTGGCGGGTTTTTCATCCGCCGTGTATATCTCCTTGGCCATGGTCAGGGCGGACCATGCGTTGGGCCATCCAGTATAGAATGCGGCATGTGTCAGGATTTCCGCCATCTCGTCGGCGGTGACCCCGTTCTTCTTGGCGTTGGCTATGTGGAACTTCAGGGAGTCGTCGAGTATGCCTTTGGCCATGAGGGCCGTAACGGTCACGATCGAGCGGTCGCGCAGGGAAAGCTTGTCATCCCTGGACCATATCTCTCCGAAGAGTACGTTGTCGTTGAGGTCCGCGAACTTCGGAGCGAAGTCGCCCAGTTTGTCTTTCCCGGCGGTCTGTTTCACCATATCCATGGCCCCTTGAGTGAAAAACGACTCCATGTACGAAAAATGTTACTGTCCTTCCGCAGGGGTGCGGACGATGCCGTCTGGCATTATCCTTATAAAGGGCTACTGGAGATTACCGTCCATGAAGGTATATGTCGTTGACAACGGCGGACAGTGGACCCACCGTGAGTGGCGCGTACTGAAATATCTCAAGGTCGAGACCAAGATCGTACCGAACACCACCCCGTTCGACGAACTGAAGGACCTCGACGGCCTCGTCCTCTCCGGCGGAGCCCCCAGTGTGGCGTGCGACTCCAACAGGATGGGCAACAACGACGAGTACCTGGATAAGGCGACATTTCCCGTGCTGGGTATATGTGCCGGCATGCAGTTCATGAGCCAGCATTTCGGCTCCGCGCTCGGTCCTGCCGATGTGCCGGAGTTCGGGGAGGTCAGGCTCAAGGTGTCCGACCACTCGGACCTCTTCGCGGGTCTGCCCGATGATTTCATCGTGTGGGGGTCTCACAACGACGAGGTCAAGGCCGTTCCCGAAGGATTCAGGTTGACCGCGTCGTCTCCTTCCTGCAAGGTGGAGGGGATCGCATGCATCGACCGTCCACTATATGGGGTGCAGTTCCATCCCGAGGTCGAGAACACAGAACACGGTGCCGAGATATTCCAGAACTTCCTCGAGATAATCAAGGGACAGAGACAATGACCCAGACCTGCGGATACGCAGGTCCCGGCCGGGTCCGTCAGCAGTGATGGGCCCTGTATTCTGGAAGGTACGGATAATCTGTACGATATCGACGGATGTCTATCAGATGATTGCATCCGATGCATCCGTCCTTATCTATGGAAACGGCGATGTCGGATGGCATACGTCGTCCCATGGTCGCAGACGTTATAGAAGTCAAGGAATCCCCGTGTTTCCACGGGGGTGTTTGAGAATCAGTTTCCTTTGGCGACGGTCTCGAGCTGGCTGATGATCTGCCAGATCAGGGTTCTCGCCTGAAGGGGGATGTTGGGGTCGTTGGCAAGATCATCGAGGATATTGATTGCTCCTGCGCAGCGGACGTCCATAGCATCTTTGGTGTCGAGAAGCCTGGCTTTCGCATCGGTTGCTCCTTTCCTTATGTTCCTGGGAACGGAGGTGTCCTCAGCAAGCATGTCCATCGCATCAGCAATCTGTTTGATCTTGTCAGCCATTTTAATCACCCGCGGTCTTTCAAGCCGAATCGAACTCTTCCTGAAGGTCCATGGTCATCTGCTCAAGGACCTCTTCGAAGTTGGTGGACTTGTATTCCCTCATCCCGCCGAAGTCGCTCTGGATTCTTGCGATAAAGTTGTTGTTGTCTTTTACAAGTTCAACGTTGCACAAAACCTCTTCCATGATAATACCTCATGCAGGATTAATAGGGGTACAATCTGCACCCCCTATAAAATGATTTTTGACCCGTCTCCGATAATCGTATACGAAGGGGTTTCATCGCTGCTCTGGTCGAAACAATGAATATTTGAATTTAATTCTTATTTTCTCATTACTTTTAAAATAAATTAAAATATGAATAGTTCCGTAAAAAAATAACGGCATATCAAATTTAATTTATACCAGAAAAGAGTATTTGTTTCCGAGGAAGATGCTCAGAAAATTCTCGGTTGAAAATTATAAGAATTTTCATACAAAAATAGAGATTGATTTTACCAACAAAAGGGATTATTCATTCTGTCCCAGATGTGTTAAAAACGGGCTAATCTCCAAAGCGGTCATAATGGGGCATAATGCTAGCGGAAAGACCAATTTCGGTTACGCTCTGTTTGACATAGTATACACCCTTACGGATAACCTATACAATCCTCTCCAGAAAGATTATGGAAGTTTCATAAATGGTGATGGTGAGGAGGACTGTGCAAAATTCAGTTACGAATTCCAAAACGGTATGGATATAATCCGGTATGAGTATCATAAGAAAACACCGGATCATATCGTATACGAGGCTCTCACCGTCAACGAGAACGAGGTGTTCGTCTTCGATTATTCTAAAAACATCAGTTCTGTGAAAGGACTCAGAGATGTCAATGCCGATACTCTTAATCTCGAGGATTTGGATGGAAGTCTGCCTGCTCTCAGATTTATAATAAACAACACAGTCCAGTCCAAGGCCTCGCCGATTTCTTTTTTGAAGGATTTTGTCGGGCATATGCTGTATTTTAGATATGTGAACGGTGGGCCGAATTTCATAGGGCTTCATAAGAGCAGTACACTTCTGGAACCATTCATAGTGGAGAATGGGCTATTGGAAGATTTCCAGAGATTCCTTAACGATTGCGGGGTCCCTGTCGACCTTGAAGCGGTAAAAGACTCTCTTCAGACGCAGATCGTGCAAAAGTTCGATAAGAAGAAACTCCTGTTCCAGCCCCTGATGTCATCTGGCACATCGGTTTTGGAATCGTATTATTTTTGGAGTAAGCAGTTCCAAGATGTCTCCTTCCTCTACATCGATGAGTTCGATGCGTTCTACCACTTCGATCTTGCTCGGAAGATTATGCAAAAGACAATAGACGAAGTGGATGCGCAGACCATATTCACAACCCATAACACCTATCTTGTAAGTAATAATCTGATGCGCCCCGACTGCTATCTCCAGATCAAAGACGGAAAAATCGTCTCTTTTGCCGACAGTACGGAAAGGGAACTTCGTGAGGCACACAACCTGGAAAAGATGCTGCGCAGTAAGGAATTCGAATGAGGAAAATCCTTTTCATAACCGAGGGCACGCATACCGAATCCAAGTATATGATGTGCCAGCATAATCTTCAGAGATTGCAACAACACAATTTCCGCCCACGGAATCATGGGCACCACTCCGCAGTATCGAAAGCTCCATTTACGGAAGTCTGGCTCATTCATATTATGTGCCGGTTGCATGTGTAGATCGCCGAGTCGTATGGGCGGTTTGCGGAGTCTAATCCTGTTAGGTCATTGTAAAGTAAACGCTCTTCGGATGCTTTTCTTTTCTTTATTAAAATACGGACAATCAGCGAAACCTTTAAAATAAACGTCTTGGGTAGGGGTGGTTGCTTATTCGTTACACATCAGTGGTAACGAAAGAGTAAATCGCGGACGCCGGAGTACTCCGGCGCTCGATACAGGATGGTAAAAATGTCAGACGAAGGAGCAGAGGACAGGTCCATGGAGTTCCAGGACAACCTCGAGTCCAAGATTAAAGGCATCGGCAGAGGAAAATACGGAAGGATCCTCCAGATGGCCCACACACCGGACAAAGAGGAGTATCTTAGGACCGCCAAGATTTCCGCAATTGGGATAGTTCTGCTTGGAGCACTCGGTTTCTTCATCATGTGGCTCATGACCTACCTTCCCGATTACTTCTGAGGGTGAATGATATGTCAGACGATATGAGAGGCCCCAACTTTACTGGTGACAACGGGCTCAAAGAGGTCCATGCCGGAGGTATAGTCTACTGGGATTTCCAGGCTTCGTCTGGCGCACCGAAGGCCACACTGGCTTTCAGCGTCAACAGCGACGACCCTGACAATGCACCTGAATGGACCGTAACGCTCTACGATTCCGTAGGGAACGAGATCTGGGAGAACTTCCGCTCCAAGAACGAGGTCGAGGTCGACTTCCCCGGCAGCACTTCCAAGCAGCTCAAGCTCGAGGTCATCTGCCCCAAGGGAGCCAGATACGACGACAAGGTGAACATCTCGGTCACGATCACTTCCGATGCAGGTTCCGCCACGGACGAGTTCTCGGCCGTAGCAAGGCAGTCCATCGTCGTTCTGAAGACCCAGATCGATCAGGAGAAAGTAGTCGCTCAGAGCCTTATGGCCAAGGCCAGCGAGGGCGAGCATGACATCTATGCCGTACTGAGCCCCATCGGTCTGAGGGGATATGTGTTCGTAGAAGGTATGAACACCGACCGTCTGCACGAGAAGACCCGCGATATCAAGAAAGCACGTTCCTTCATCGACGGAGAGTCCTCGATAGAGGAGATCAGTCACTATCTGGTGCCTGTCTCTGCCGTCGTGGGTATAGAAGAGGGAGACCTTGTGGAGCTTGTCAACGGTCCGTTCAAGGGCGAGACCGCCAGGGTCCAGAAGATCGACCAGGACAAAGAGGAGATCACTGTTGAGCTCGTCGATGCCATGGTCCCGATCCCCGTCACTGTCAAGGGTGACAGTGTCAGAGTAGTAGAAAAGGAGAAATGAATATGGTAGATACTGTTGAGGCATTGGTTGACGGGGGCAAGGCCACCGCAGGTCCGCCTCTGGGCCCTGCACTCGGTCCTAAGGGAGTAAACATCGGACAGGTCATCGCGAAGATCAACGAGAAGACCAAGGCATTCGAGGGAATGAAGGTACCTGTGAAGATCCTCATAAACCCCGACAAGACTTTCGACATCAAGGTCGGAACCCCGCCTGTGTCCGCACTGATCAAAGGCGAGCTGGGAATCGAGACCGGATCCGGCAACCCGAAGACCACCATCGTCGGAAACCTGACCGTCGAGCAGGCTAAGAAGATTGCCGCCATGAAGCAGGACTCTCTGCTGGGCGCGACCGAGAGGGCCCGTGTCTCCGAGGTCGCAGGAAACTGCGTCAGCCTCGGTGTGACCATCGACGGCAAGAACCCCAAGGACTTCCAGAAAGACCTGAAGGCCGGCGTCTACGACGACGTCCTCGGTCACTGAGTTCGTCAAACGATACAGCCGGGACGCGGTGTTTTCCGTGTCCCGGATCACTTATACATAATTCCGGACGTTGCAATCGTTATAGGCGCTACGTCATATAGACGGGGAGATATTCCACGCCCCCATCTATGCGGAGATCCTTCGAATGGATGACGACAGGGTCTTTGACCCGGTTATGATATTTTTCGCAGAACATATCCAACGACACATGCCTGTTGGAGACGCTCGATTTCACTTCTATGGGACAGATGTATCTCCCCTTGGTCAATATGAAATCTATTTCGAAGATATGCTTGTCATCTTCTTTTTTATAGAATTCGTGGAAGTGCAGCTTATGGCCTGACGCACGTAATTGCTGCGCTACGGCATTTTCGAAGAACATCCCTTCATTTATCGACAGTCTTCCGCGGAGGAATGCATGGAACAATTCCTCGTCGGATATGATGCCGACATCGAATGCCAATGATATGAGGAGTCCCGTGTCCAGAAGATAACATTTGAACGATTCCCCACCACGTCCAGATTCAACGCGGTGTTCGGGTCCGGACTGTTGTATCATATGTTGCAGATCCTCGATTCCTCTAACCAGATTATGCTATCGCAGTACGATTTTCTGGCTCCTTTTTTCAGTTTCCCGGGACGGAACGCCTTTCTATGGGTCGTCAGAATCGCAGGTATGTTGTTGAATACGGAGAGGGCCTTTGTGCCATTTCCTACAGGGATGTGGATCATATCGCTGCGGTAAAGGTCCAAGATGCTCTTCTTCACGGTTTCCACATTCTTCAGGTCCTTGGATTCCACATACTCTGCGACGGCTTGCGGCATGCCGCCGACGATCATGTATGTCTTGAATCTCTCCATGATGACTGCATGGAGGTCTTGCCCGAGAGGTTTCTTCGAGTCATATTGGCTGCGGATCATCTCTATCAGTCCGTCGTCGCCGCAGGCCCAGCAATATCCTTCGAAATCCAGGGGATGCATATCGATGTGCATCTCTTCGGAAGGGATCTGGATATTTTCCACGTTCTTCTTTATGGATATCAAGGAACCGGTCCCTATGTATTCGTAACGGCCGTCGGCTACAAGGTATTTTATCAACTGCCTTGCCTCGGGATATGCCTGGACATCATCGAATACTATGGGGCTCTTTCCTTTGGTAAGTTTGACGTCATATTCGATCTGCAGCAGACCGAACAGCCTGTCCAGATCCGAAGAGTATCTCTTGAAATAATCCAGCGTGTTCGATCTGGGGTTTTTGAAGTCGATGAGCAGGTATGATTCGTATTCGTTTTTGGCAAATTCTTCTACGATAGTGCTTTTGCCTACACGTCTGGCTCCCTCGATCAAAGAGCATACCTGCCTGCCCATTTGTTCTTCCATTCCAGGAGGTCTTCATAGATCCCTCTTCTGAAATATCTCATACCCTCGATCCCCGATCGGTAATGTAATCCGTCCGTCAATATCCAGACACTTATATATCGCACATTTCCCGCGACTTTATTTCCGGACTTTACTACATTTCCCGCGAACTTCTTTCGATATAGGCAGACATCCCGCTACAGAATACTGGTTTTATCATATGCCAATAAAACAGCGATTCGGAGGTCCACGGGCTGTTTCGTCAGTCAACACATCCCTCCATCGCGGAGCCGTCATAGCAAGATGCCGTCGGATGGGGTGGAAAAGGTCCATGCCCTATAGGCATGGTAAGGATGGGCCGCAGCCGGTTTTACCACTTCTGGGTCTTGTGATACACGGGCCTGTATACCGTCATCGCCACCATAAGGATAAACGACATGAGGGCACCGAACAGGTACATCCCGGCATACTCGTTGGGTCCTCCCATGAGTGCGAGTATGGGGTTCAGGAGGAACGAGGTGGAGAATATCCCCAGGTTCAGCATCATGGTGTATCCCCCCATTATCTTCCCAGAGGTCTTCGGATTGGTGATGGTGGCGAGCCAGTTGACGACGGTGGGGATCCCGAATCCCAGCCCAATCCCGGAAAGTGCGAAGGCGATCATTATGGTGAAGATGTTATGCACACCCCACATGAGAACACCTCCTGCCATGAAGCACAGGTAGCACAGTGCCAGTCTCGTCGGGCGGTCGAATCTTTCCGCGATGCGCGGGTGCAGTACACAGGCGACCGCGTTGAATATCCCGTAGAACGCCAGGAACACCCCGGACATCATGCTGCCGTTCTCCACGTCGAGATATTCGTTGACGTAGTATCCGATCTTGGCCGGATACATGAACATGAGTATCTGCATCACGAATATGGATAGGTAGCACACTGCGACCGTCCTCTTCCAATCCGTCGGGACCGGCCTCTCGACGATGGCCCCGGGGCCCTGTCTCTTCTGAGGTTCCCTCAGAGCCAGTATGGTCCCGAAGAACGCCACCAGCCCTATCAGGTATATGAGGAAGGGTTCCCTCCATCCGAGTTCCGCGAGGGAATCGCCCCCTATCTCGAGGTACATGGTGCCGATACCCATGGCGGCGGACTGCAACCCTACGATTTTGACCATCTCGGGGCCGCTGTAGTATTCCGTTATCAGTGCGGTGGTGGTCACACCGATGCCGGCCATCCCCAGTCCCAGGAGGAAGCGCCCTATGAGGATGGCGTTCATGTCGCTGAGGAAATATGCGGAGACTCCGCATACGGTGAAGACGGCCAGGGAGAATATCAGGGTCCTGACTTTTCCTATCCTGTCGGCAGCGATACCGACGAGGAAGCCGAACACGGCGACCCCCAGGGAAGGTATCGATATTATGAGCGAGACCACGAACTCGCTCTCGTTCGGGAATGCTGCGGAGATCACCGGAAGTGCCGGTGCCACGGCCGCTCCTCCCATCAAAATGAGCATGGATGCTATCAGCAATACCGCCAATGCCATCCTGCCGGGTTTGAATCCCTGTTCTTCTGACATGGGAATCATTGATTTTTAGGAGATATTTAGGGTTAACATCGGCGATATATATATATATATATATATATAGAAAAAATTTGAGCATGTTCAAAATATTTTCACATCTTTATATATGGAGAAAGGGCGTTCCGATGCCGTCGGATCTTCCGTCCCGGCAACGGGCCTATATATACTGCGTCAGATGGGGAAGATGGACGGATTGTGTATTTTTGTGCCATCGTCTTTAAATATGGGAATCTGATTGCATCTTTGCTCGTAGAAGGGCTTCACCGCCCGTTAGTACTACGAGGAGGAATTGTATTGGCAGATAAACCAACCGTAATGGCTGTGCAGAAGGCACTCGAGAGTGCGAAGAAGCGCAAATTTGTAGAAACGGTTGAGTTGGCCGTCAATCTCAGGGATATCGACCTGTCTCTTCCGAAGAACCGTATTCAGGAGGACGTCGTCCTTCCGAAAGGCCGCGGAAAGCAGGTCAAGATCGCTGTCATTGGCGGTGGCGAACTAGCCTTGAAAGCCAAGGACGTTGCTGACCTAGTGATTACTCCCGAGGAACTCGGGACCCTCGCTGGCAACAAGAAACAGGCAAAGAAGATCGCGAACAGTGTCGACTACTTCATCGCCGAGGCCCCCCTTATGGCGGTCGTCGGTAAGAGGCTCGGTACCGTTCTCGGTCCCCGCGGAAAGATGCCTAAGCCCATCGCTCCCGGAGCAGATCCGGCCCCGATGATTGACAACCTCCGCAAGTCTGTTACCGTCAGGACGAAAGACAGGAAGACTTTCCACGTGCCCGTTGGAACCGTGGAGATGTCCGCAGCCGACATCGCCGACAACGTCGATGTCATCATGAAGCGTGTTGAAGGCCACCTTGAGAAAGGAAAGCACAACATCGACTCCGCGTACATCAAGACGACCATGGGCCCGTCAGAGAGGCTTATGTGAGGGAGGTCTAAGGATGGCACACGTCGCAAGTTGGAAGAAGGACATCGTCAAAGAGATCGTCGATGATATCCAGCAGTACCCGGTCGTAGCGATCGTGGACATGCAGGAGATCCCCGCTCCCCAGATCCAGTCCATGAGGGCAGGAATGAGGGCTCACGCCAAGATTAAGATGACCAAGAACAACCTTATGCTCTTGGCCCTCGACGAGGCAGCCCAGTTCAAGCCCGGAGTGGAGAAGCTGAAGGAGCACGTCGGCGGACAGTGCGCGATCGTTACCACGGACCTCAACCCCTTCAAGCTCTTCAACAAGCTGAAGGCGACGAGCACCCCCGCACCTGCTAAGGCAGGACAGATCGCACCGTACGACATCGTCGTACCGGCCGGACCTACTCCGTTCGGACCCGGACCGATCATCGGTGAACTTCAAAAACTAGGCCTACCCGCTCAGATTATGAACGGGAAAATAACCGTCAAGAAGGACACCACTGTTGTGAAAGGCGGAGAGCCCATCTCTCCCGAACTCGCAGCAATGCTTCCCAAGCTGGAGATCCTTCCCATGGAAGTCGGAATGAACGCGAGAGCGGTCTACGGCGATGGGATTGTCTACGGCCTGGATGTTCTGGACATACCTGACGATTATTACACCTCTATGTTCGCTACGGCCGCGCACGACGCGTTGGCGCTCGCAGTCGAGCTCGCATACCCTGCGAAGGAGACTATCGTACCGCTGATTGCGAAGGCATACAGGAGCGCTTCTGCGCTGTCTGTTGAGGCCGCGATACCGACTAAAGAGACAATTGGAGCGCTTTTTGCGAAGGCAGACAGTCAGATGCTTGCCCTTGCTTCTGCGTCCGGATTCACGAACGATGACATCGCTGCAAGGCTTAACAGCGTTGCAGTCGCAGCACCGTCCGCCGCAGCAGAGCCCGCCGCCGAGGCGGAGCAGAAAGCAGATGAAAAGAGCGAAGAGCAGACCGAGGAAGAAGTTGCCGCGGGACTTGGAGCTCTATTCGGATAAAGGAGTTGAAAGAAATGCAGTATATTTACAGCGCAATGGTCCTCTACTCTGCTGGAAAAGAGATCACTGAAGATGCCATCACGGCTATCCTCACCGCAGCAGGCGTAGAAGTTGACGCCGCGAAAGTCAAGGCACTCGTTGCCTCCCTCGAGGGAGTCGACATCAAAGAGGCTATCGCAAACGCCTCTGTTGCCGCTCCCGCAGCCGCAGCCGCCGCACCCGCAGCAGCTGCCGCAGCCGCCCCCGCCGAAGAAAAGGCAGAGGCTGAGGAGGAGAAGGTCAGCGAGGACGAGGCTGCCGCTGGACTCAGCGCACTCTTCGGATGAACTGACGTTCGAGAACTTTCTCGGAATCAAGAAAAACGCCTTACCTTTACTACAGGGGGCTCGACCCCCTGTTCACTTGTTATCAGATTACGGTGCAGACGTATGGATGGGGAAAAAAGAGTGACCGTCAGGTTGCCTGCCGATGATCTTGCACTTATCACCTCATTGGTATCGGACAAGAAGTTCGAGACCGAATCGGACTTCGTCCGTACCGCCGTATCCGACCTCCTGGCACAGTTGTTCACGCCCGAACAGAGGGAGAAGACCCTTGCAGCCGTTTCGAGACTGGAGGGTGCCGACATAAGTGATTTCACGGCCGACGGGTCCGGTGCGGAAGATGTCCTCAGAGAGGCTCTGGACCGTAGCATGTCCGATAGGAAGGAATTCTGATATGCATTCCGCACTCGTCGTAGGATGCGGAGGTGCGGGTTGCAGAGTGGTTTCCCGCATATGTGCCAGCTTCGATTTTCCTGCCCTCAGGATAAACGTCTCCGATGCGGACATCAATGTGGTGCCCGACAGCGGGAACACCGATGTGGGATTCAAAGGGGACAGGGATGAAGCGTACTATCATGCCATGTTCATCCATAACGAGGAGATAGTCGAGAAGATAAGGGGGCATTCCACCATCATAGGGGTGGCGGCCCTCGGAGGGGGTACGGGAGCCGGTGCGATAATCGCCCTGGCCCAATGTGCCAGATCGCTGGATATCCCATTCATATCAGTCGTATACATGCCTTGGAAGTTCGAGACCGAACGCCGTTCGGAGGCTCTCAAGGAGCTCCCGGATGTGCAGAAGGTATCGGACCGTATGTTCCTCATGGATAACGAAAGTGCCAAAGAACTTGGTGAGACGACCATAAACATGGGGCGCGCTTTGGAGGGCGCCGAACTGCTCATGAAGCATGCGGCCGTAAAGGTGGCGATTTTGGCGGAGACGACGCCGTTCCTCTCGCTAATGTCCAGCCGGTGCTACACGTTCTCCTACGGGAGCGAGTCGTCGCTCCTCGGTTCCGTCGAACAGGCTCTTGCATTCCCTCTATACCCAGCCGATCCGGTGGGCAAGAAGGTCGTCATATGTCCCGATGCGCCCGCATCGGACTTGGAACGCGAACTGGTGGTGAAGACGGTCGCAGACCGGACGGGGCTGTGCCCGGATTTCGTTCAAGGGGATCTGGAAGAAGGCAACGGGGCCTTCATTTTCCTCCCCATTTCGTGCCGCTCTCCTGATAGTTCCTGATTATCCTGGCGGCATCGCCGAAAACGCCTATTATCGTGTTGTATTCGTATTTGGTGGGGATGGCTCTGCCCATCATGCGTCTGAACATGACGGTGGTGGCTTCCCTCCGGGCCTCGTTGTAGTCTATCTCCTCCAAGAGGTCTCCGAAGAACTGGAAGAGGAGCTCCTTCTCGCGTCCGTCGCAGGGCTCGCAGCGGACCGGTCTCCTGTTGGCTTGGAACATCTCGTACAGGATGACGCCCACGGAGTGGGACAGGTTCATTACCGGGTACTTGTCGTCCGCAGGGATGGTTATGAGGACGTCGCATCTGTTGAGTTCCGTCTGAAGGAGTCCGATGTCCTCCCTTCCGAAAACGAATGCTATCTTCTCGTTGTATCCGCGGCAGTCCATTGCGAACTCCCTTACGTCCACGGGGATGCGGGCATAGTTCTTGTCGCCCTTGGTGACTGTGCCACTGGTGCCCACTACGAGGAGGCATCCTTCCACGGCCTCCTCCATCGAGGTCACGGTCCTTGCGTTGCGGAGGATGTAGTCTCCGTGCTTGGATCTGTTCATGGCGGTCTCCCCGATTTCGCACGGGTTGACCAATACCAGGTCTTCGACACCGAAGTTGGCCATGCATCTGGCTATTGCACCTACATTCCCTTCGAACTTGGGTCCGACGACTACGACGCGAATATCAGGCATAATAGGTTTCTTTCATCCGCTCTTATTATATGGGTTTTTGGAGAGGATGGGGCGGTCAGGTCTTAAGGGACGTCATGTCGTCCTTTATTTTAAAACATACGTTTTTAAAGCGCTCATAACAGACAGGGGCACCATTGTGACGATAGACATCACGAATATCTGTAAGGATCTTCACTGGACCGTTCCAGAGGTCCTCAAGGGGGGGGGAGGCGGAGGGACATCCGTCCCGCATCAACCTCCGGTACGGGGCCGTGTATCTGTTGGATCTAGGACGGACCCGGTCCTACTGGCCCGATCCGGAAAGGTCATAAGTACTGGACCTGCATGATATGCACCGATAACATGGCCTATTGGTATCAGGGAGAGGAGTTCACGGAGCCAGATACCTTGATGGAGGCCGTACGGCTCGATGTGGACGGTTATTTCGGGGATTCCGACCTGGATTCCATTATCGCCCAGCGCGGCGGCAGGGTCGAGGCCGACGGTATCGAGTACCGTACCGCCGTATCCCTGAAGCGCGGGAACCCTTCCGCATACCGTGCGATGAGGGACGAGATCGTCGCCGGCATCGTCGACAGGCTGAGGAACAGCGTGGAACTGGGAGAGTTGCCGGCAGAGGTCCCGTACACGTCCGGTACGATAGAGTCCGACATGTGAGCCCTTCCTAATGCGCGATATTATAATACGCCATGATGCAATCGAGTGGGCGTGTCAACACCTAAGGACCATCCGCGTTACAAGTCCCTCATGGTGAGGGAGCACCTCGCAGAGATGGTGGACGAGGGGCTAGTCAATCCCACGGGCCTCATCTCCCACGGCAGAGGCGAAGCTTTCGATTATCTCATGGGCGAGAAGACGATAGCCCCGGCGCTTGCCGCGGAGAAGGCCGCGGCGGCCTTCCTCCTGAGGGCCAGGAACCCCATCGTCTGCATGAACGGCAACTCCATAGCGTTGGACCCCAAGGGTCTGATGGCCCTTTCGGAGGCCGTACCTGCAAGGATGGAGGTCAACATATTCCACCGTACGGAGGAGAGGATGGAGGCTCTGATATCCTATATGGAGTCCCAGGGGGCCAGGGACGTCCTCGGAAGGGAGCCGGATGCGAGGATACCGGGTCTGACGTCGGACCGTGCCCTGTGCTCCAAGGCCGGGGTCTACGATTCCGATGTGATCCTGGTCCCGATAGAGGACGGGGATAGGGCGGAGGCCCTCATCGCCATGGGGAAGACCGTCATCTCGATAGACCTCAACCCGCTTTCAAGGACGTCGAAGGCGGCGTCCGTACCCATCTCCGACGAGATAACGAGGGCCCTTGCGAACATCACCATGTTCGTGAGGGAGCTCAAAGGGAAGGATGCAGAGATAGATGCCGTGATCGCCTCCTATTCGTCCAAAGAGACGAGGAGACAGACCATCGAGTGCATCTGCGATTCTCTGATGGCAGAGTTCAAGGAGTGAGAAGAATGGACAAACTGGTAGAACAAGGGAGCCGCAGGCTCAAATGGGCATACGAGCACATGCCCGTGATACAGGAGCTCGACAGACGCTACAGGGAGGAGCAGCCCCTCGCCGGTCTGAAGATCGGAATGGCCCTCCATACGGAGGCCAAGACCGGTATGCTGGCGGTGACGCTTGCCAACGCAGGGGCGAAGATATGCCTTGCCAGCTGCAACCCCCTCTCGACGGACGACTCCGTCGCCGCCGCGCTCAGGGACGAGTACGGCCTCGACGTACATGCAAAGAAATACGAGACCCAGGAGGAGTATTACAACAACCTCAACGCGGTCCTGAACATCTCCCCCGACTACGTCATCGACGACGGTGCGGACCTGATTACCATGGCACATACCAAACGCAGGGACGCCCTGAAGAACATCAAGGGAGGGAACGAGGAGACCACCACGGGGGTCATCCGCCTGAAGGCCATGGCCACCCAGGGGAAGCTCGAGTTCCCGGTCATGGACATCAACGATGCGAAGATGAAGTATCTCTTCGACAACAGGTACGGTACCGGACAGTCCGCCTTCGACGGATGGATGAACGCCACCAACCTCGTGGTCGCCGGCAAACATCTCGTCGTCGGAGGATACGGGTGGTGCGGAAAGGGAGTGGCCATGAGGGCCAAGGGGATGGGTGCCATCGTCACCGTCACCGAGGTGGATCCCGTCAAGGCCATCGAGGCCAGGATGGACGGGTTCGAGGTCAAGTCCATGGCGGAGGCCGTGAAGACCGCGGACATCGTCATGACCGTTACCGGATGCAAGGACATAATCACGGAGAAGGTCCTCGCCAACATGAAGGACGGCTGCGTCATGGGCAACGTCGGTCATTTCGACAACGAGATCAACAAGAAGGACCTGGATGCCATGACCGTCTCAAAGGAGAAGGCCAGGGACTTCGTCGACAGATACACCCTCGAGGACGGCAGGAAACTCTACCTTATAGCCGAAGGCAGGCTCATGAACCTGGCGGCCGGCCAGGGACATCCAGCCGAGGTCATGGATACGAGTTTCGCATCACAGGCGATGGGTATCGTCTACATGGTGAACAACCACGAGAGGATGAGCTGTCAGGTCTACCGCGTCCCCGACGAGATCGACAACGAGATCGCCACCATCAAGCTCAGGTCGCTGGGCATCGAGATCGATTCCCTGACCCCCGAGCAGTACGACTATATCCACAGCTGGCAGGAAGGAACCTGAGCAGATGCGCATCGCGATAATGACCGACAGCTACCGCCCCACGGTCGACGGGGTGGTGACAGCCGTCCTGGTGACCAAGAAGGCATTGGAGGATTTGGGACATACGGTCTTCGTCATCGCTCCCGACCCGGGTCCGGAGTATCGCGAGGAAGGGGTGTATTACTTCCGTGCCGTCAGGTTCAGGACATACCCCGGGTATTTCGTACCCTGTTTCCCCTCCGACCAGTCGGACCTCATCAGGAGGCTGGATCCGGACGTGATACACGTCCGCGGGGTCGCATTCATGGCGATCAAGGCCCTTATCGCATCGCATAACACCAAGGTGCCAGTGGTACTGACCTACGACACCCTGGTAACAGACGTGATAGACAGATATTCCCCCATCAAGCTGCCCAAGGAGACGCTGGTCAGACTGGCATCCGTCTATCTGAGGCAGATGATGAAGAGGCCCGCAGCCATCTTGGTCCCCACCCCGAGCGCCGGCAGGGAGGTGACCGAGACCATCGGTGTGAAACCGAAGAGGATGGAGGTCGTACCTACGGGCATAGACAACGCCCGTTTCACCAGGAGGCCGGAGGCGGGCGAAGCGGTCCGCAGGAGATACGGTCTCGAGGGCAGGAGGATAGTAATAACCGTCGGCAGGGTCTCGTTCGAGAAGAACGTGGATCTCGTGATAAGGTCCCTGAAGCTCCTGGAAGACGACATCGTCCTCATGGTGGTGGGTCAGGGCCCAGCCCTCGACGGGCTGAGGAGGCTCGTAGAGGAGGAACGTCTACAGGACAGGGTCGTGTTCACCGGATATCAGAAGGGGGACGACCTCGTGGACCATTATTCGTGTGCGGACGCATTCGTCTCCGCCTCCGTCTTCGAGACCCAGGGATTCACGGTCCAGGAGGCCATGTCCTGCGGCCTTCCGGTGGCCTGCGGCAACGGACGCGCATTCACGGACTTCATCCGCGACAGGGAGAACGGATACCTGTTCGGCCTCACGGAAGAGGAATGTGCCAGAGCCATAATGGAGGCGTTGGATTCCCCGCAGGCGGTGAGGGACAGGGGTATGGAGACGGCGCTGTCCTACGGCCTCGGACCGACCACCGAGAGGTTGGTACAGGTCTACGGAGAGGTAATCGAAGAGAACAGGAAGAGGAGGGATAAGGAACGAAGATCGTCGATGTGAATCCGTTCTTCTACCCGTACAAGGGAGGCATAGAGCGCAGGATGGCCGACACCTCGAGGCTCCTGGCCGCCAAAGGCCACGACGTCACGGTGCTTACGGGGAGGCTGTCGGAAGACTCCCCCGAGGAGGAGACGATGGACGGCTACCGCATAGTCCGTCTGAAATCCAGGCAGATCAGGGTCTACAACCCTCCGTTCATCTCATCCAAGGGCGTCCTGGAGGCCTTGGGATCCCTGGATGCCGACCTTGTCAATTTCAACTACCGCTGGGCACCCAGCTACACCAAGGATCTCAGGAAGTACGACGGGAAGAAGGTGTTCACGTATCACAACATGTGGGGCGAAGGGGTCGGACTGATGGGAAGGTTCTCCGAGGTGAACGACGACCGTTTCGCACCGACGCTCGAGACATTCGACCATGTGATAGCCGTCAGCGACTACGTCAGGAAGGACCTTCTACGGAGGGGGTATTCCGCTAGATACGTCACGGCGGTCCCCACATGTCTCCAGACGCCGGTGGAGCCCGGCGAGGGGAAGGGCGACTACATCCTGTCCCTGGGAAGGCATGTGAAGACCAAGGGTCTGGAATATCTTGTGGAGGCCATGAGGGACGTGGACCACAGGCTCGTCATATGCGGCAAGGGTCCGGAGGACCGCCGTCTGAAGAGACTCATCTCGAAATACGGTCTGGAGGACCGCATCGAGATGAAGGGATACGTCACCGATGAGGAGAAGCACGCGCTCATGGGGGACTGCAGGTTCTTCGTAATGCCGTCGGTATTCGAGAGTCTGGGTCTTGCAGCCGAGGAGCTCATGTCCCGCGGGAGGCCCATCGTCTGCTCGGATGCGGACGGGCTTCCGGACACGGTCGGAGATGCCGGTGTCGTAGTCCCGAAGAGGGATCCCAAGGCCCTCGCGGATGCGATGAACGCTCTTTTCGACGACGTCCGGAGGTGCGAGGCACTCGCCGCCAAGGCCGCCGAGAGGGCGTCGTACTACGACTGGAACAATCATCTTCCCACCATAGAGGATGTATACTCCAAGGTCCTCTCCGAGGAATATACCGAAGCGGACGCCCATGCGTCCGGAGGCGATGCAGAATGACCGAACCGTTCCTGAGCGTATACGGGCACATAACCATAGACCAGATCGTCTCGGTCGGGAAGTTCCCCGATATAAACGAGACGGTCGACATAATGTCGAAGAAGACGACCCTAGGCGGCACCGGGACCAATATCGCAATAGAGGCGGCCAGATTGGGGGTCCCCACCGCTCTGTGCGGGTTCATCGGCCGGGACTTCCCCGCCACCTATCTGGAGGAGATGGAGGAATCCGGCCTCATCACCGACGAAGTGGTCACCGTGGATGACTTCGAGACGTCCCAGTGTACCGTCATAAACGATCCAGACCTGCGTCAGAAGGTCATATTCTACCAGGGCCCCCAGGGCTTCGCCACCCGGATCGGTAAAGACCTTCTGAAGAACGCATCTAGGTCCAAGATGGTTCATTTCTGTACCGGAGAGCCCGATTATTATCTCCACCTCATGGAGGGACTCAGGGGGAAGGGCCCCGTCATAGCCGCCGACCCCGCCCAGGAGACATACCGTCTCTGGGACAGTGCCAGATTGGAGAAGTTGGTCTCCATGTCCGACCGCCTGTTCTGCAATTCCTTCGAAGCCAAGGTCATAGCCGAGAGGCTGGGTCTCGAAGACGTCACCGATCTGGAGAAGGAGCTGGTCGTCCGTACCGACGGATCCGAGGGCAGTGCCGCCCGCATCGGCGGCAGGATCGTCAGGATCCCCGTGGTCAAGGGAGGGGAGCCGGTGGATGCCACAGGGTGCGGGGATACGTATCGCGCAGGCTTCTATGCAGGACTCTACCACGGTTACTCGGTGGAGGAGTCCCTCGTCCTGGCGGCATCGGTGGCGTCATTCACCATAGAGAAGGTGGGGGCACTTACCAACACCCCTACCTGGGAGCAGGTCGAGGAACGTGCCAAGGATTATCTGAAGTGATAATGTGCCAGTGATCGCGATAACCGGTACCCCGGGCGTGGGCAAGACATCCGTTTCCGCGGAGCTCAGGTCCAGGGGATATAAGGTGGTGGATATGAACGACCACCTGCGGAAGCACGGTCTTCTGGGTGAGAGGGATGAGGGGAGGGATACCTACAACGTCGACATGGAGGCCCTCAACGACTCCTTGGAAGAATATAGGGAGGAAGAGGGATTCGTCTTCTTGGATTCCCATCTGGCACATGAGTGCGACTGCTCCCGCATACTGGTCCTGAGGTGCGATCCGCACATCCTCGCCAAGAGGTTGGAGGCCAGAGGATACTCGCCAGAGAAGGTCCGCGAGAACGTGCAGGCCGAGGTCCTGGACGTCATACTCTGCGAGGCGACGGACTCCGACATCCCCGTCAACGAGATAGACTGTTCGCGGGGTACCGCATCGGAAGTCGCCGACATAATAGAGCGCATTATTAAAGGGAAGGCCGACATATACAGGCCCGGAAACATCGACTGGTCTGGAGAGATGGAAGAATGGTTCTAGACAAGCACAGAAAGGAGGCCGACTTCACACTGGCCCCCGTCGCAAAGCGTCTGATAAACGTGAATCCGAACACGATATCGTGGTTGGGGCTCATAGTGGCGGCGATCAGCGGTATCGTCCTCTACCTCAGCTGGGACACCCACTGGATGCTCATCCTGGCGGCCGCCCTGGTCCTTCTGTCCGGATACTTCGATGCGCTCGACGGGAAGATAGCCAAACTGGCCGGAAAGTGCTCCGTCAAAGGGGACTACCTCGACCATGTCTTCGACCGGTATGCGGACATGTTCATGATCGCCGCGATAGCCGTCAGCGGCTGGTGCAACACATATATCGGGCTTTTCGCGGTGATGGGGGTCCTGCTGACGTCCTACATGGGTACACAGGCCCAGGCCATAGGCGCCAAGAGGCTGTACGACGGTCTGCTGGGACGTGCCGACAGGGTGGTCCTCTGCTTCCTGTTCCCGATCCTCCAGTTCGTCATGTGCATGCTCTACGGCGACACCTTCGAGATATTCGGATACGACATCTCCCTGATCGAGATCATGATGATCTACTTCGCGGTGGTCGGAAACCTTACCGCGATACAGAGGGTGTTCATAACCTGGCACAATCTGGGGGAGATGGAGTCCGAGAAGAAGGAATGATCAAGTCCTTTCCTTCGGTCCGAAACCCTTTCCTGATTTTATTCTATAATAGCTGAGCGGATGCTTCACCTTCTCGCACAGATTGTCCGGGTTGAAGCATATGCCGTCGGTCTTCATGGCTCCGCATCCGGGAGGGGTGTAGCCTTCGGTCCCGTTGAGGTCCCCGGTTATGTGCTGGATCTGATAGCGGGATTTGCCCTCGTCGAAATCCGGGGATTCCGAGAAAATGGATATGATCTGATCGTAGGTCATCCCCATGGTGTGGAGGAACGACACCAAGGCGAACCTTGCGCTGTGGGGAAGGTTCTGTCCGGATCTGGCCATGGAGATGATCGCTTTTATGCAAGGCGGGAGGAATTCGTCCTTGACCCCTTCGCCGTTGGTGGGGCTGAGGGCCGCCTTGAGTTCCATGAGGGCCGCCTTCACATGCTCTATGTTCTTGGACAGATACTTTTTCAGCTCGTCCGGTACCGCAAGCGGGAGTTCCCTCTCGATCCTCAGGCGGTAGGCGTTCTGGAGAAGCCTGTCGAACTTGTCCGCCTGCAGGAGGACGTATCCGTCCCTGATATCCGTGTTTATAAGCTTCCATTCTATCGCACTCATGACGTAGGAATACCTCAGATAGTCGGCGAAATGCATGCTGACGGTACCGTCGCGGTTGGTGTGGGCGTTCACCTCCAGCTCCTCGGCGACCATGGGGATGGCGTCCCTGTCGTCGTGCAGGAGGCGGTTGAGCCTCTCCGCCTCGGCCAGGGCGTATCTTTTGGTGAGCATCCTGTCGTCGATACAGGAGACGATCATCCTGGCATAAGGATAGGAAAGGCACTCCTCCAAGCGTCTGTATTCCGCACCCGCAAGGGGGACGTCGGGGATCTCGTGGTTCTTCAGGGAGCCTATTATGCGCTCCATCCCCCTCCGTCTGGCATCGGACCAGTCGGGGGAGGTCATCAGCTCCGCTATGTCGATATCGTTCGCCTCTATGAAGTGGGAGGCGTCTTTCAGGAAGGGGTATCTCGCGGCTCTGAGGGTGTCCATCTGATGTACCTATCTCCTACGGATTAATTGAATGTGACTATTCCGCGGAGGCCTTCGACCACCCTCGGATCCTCCACGATCTTTCCGAGGTCCTCCAGGCTTCCGAAGGGTCTCGCGGCCGCTATGGCCGCGGCCCTCTTCTTCCCTATCCCCGGCAGGGATGCGAGGGAGGACATGGGCATGCGGTTGATCTCGAACGGATAAGTGACGCCGGTCACGGAACGGAATCCCCATTCCGTGACGTATACGTCGTAACTCCTGTCCAGGTCGACCTTGTAGGGGATCCCCACCAGCAGCGGGTACGATCCAGGCTGTCTTCCGAACGTTATGTTCCCGTCGTGTATCTCCGCGTATACGCCCCTGAGGACCGTCCCTATGGGGACCAGTCTCTCCAGCATCGGGTGGTCGATCTCCTCGCGGACCGTCTCTTTGAACTTCCTGAAACGTTTCTCGTTGACCTTCACGTCGAACGGTCTGCGTGAGCCGATGACCTGGCGGATGTTGATCCTCCTCACGAGGAGTCCCTCGTCGCGGATCCTCTCCAACAGTGCCAGATCCATATTGTACGTCTCGGAGGTCTCCCCGTCGAGGCCGCATATTATATTCAGCCCGGGAAGGATCTTCGGGAGGCCCGTCTCCCCTCTCTCCCCGCCGACGCGGTTGATCAGGCGGACGGCTTCCATGACCGATTCCGCCGTGCTGTTGAGGTTGTTCGCCTCCTCCACCGCCGGATCGGCGGATTCCAGTCCGAGTGCCAGTACGTTACCGGAGGTGCAGCAGTCCGCCAGTATCCCGATGACCTCCTCCGCCTCCTCCGGATATCTGGCTATCACGGCCGGGTTGGCGTTGTCCACGCACAGGTTGTCGAATCCCATCCCGCGGAGCCCCTCGAAAAGCCTTCTGACCTTGGGAGGATTCGGTCTGGGACATCCGGATTCCAGGTCCTCGGCGCCGTAAGACACGATGCAGGTCTGCCCGCCCACACGTATGTTCCTCACACCGAGGTCCTTCAGTCTGGCCGCCTCGGCCAGGATGTCCTCCGGTTCCCTCATGAGCGGTCTTCCTTTGGACGGTTCTATGCAGAACGAACATCCTCCGGACGCCCAGCGGTGGCATCCGCGGTACGACTCGATCTCTACCATGAGCGGTTCCGGGAAATCCTGATGCTTCTTTACGATATCCGCTCCCAGGAGCATCCATCTGTTCCATTCGTCCAACGTCCTGAGTCTTTCCCCCACCTCTTTCCCGACCATGCCGTCGTAGAGGGAGGCGGCGAGGTCCCTGTGGATACGGAAATCGAATTTCTGGGATTCCGGAGCGAAGGCGGAGGACCCCCCGATCATCTTCCACCCGCTGAGCTTGGGGGACAGTTCCTTCAGCTCCTTCAGGGACATGGGCATGGAACGGAGATACTTCCCGGGGACGGTGTTCCCGGAGAGGACCACGGACACGTCCGCATCCGGCAGCGGATGCCCGTTGCGGATCATGTCGACGGTGACGTATTCTACATCCGCCCCCGCATCCCTGGCGGCGCCGGCGACGGCGCGGATTATGGGGGAGATGTACGGAGGCACGCCTAAGGCCGCCGGGTCGTCTATGTATCCGTCGATGACGGCGACCTTGGGTCTACCTTTCATGCCGACCCCATATCCCTCCTTGGTTATTGCGTTTTGTCCCTTCCGTCCCGGATGTCCTCTGTGCGGATATCGTACCGGTACGGACCCCCTACCCGACTATGGACGGAAAGGTCCTGCCGACCGGAGGCCTATGGCGAGGGGCCGCTCTTACGTTCGATCGGAGGGCCCCCTGCCCTCCTTTCCATGACATGGCCATCGCACTGTGCCAGACGGGGACATGTTTCCAGGAGAACGGGTACGGGAAAGTAAGGGGGACACGCCCTATCTATGTAAATGACGGGTCCCCGGGGGCATCGTTTTCCACGCTCTTCCGTGTATGCAGAGATGTGTGTCTGCCATACCCGAAATCAAACACTATTAATAACAGGGAATTCTATCGGAGTTTAGAAACTTCGCAGTATTTCTTACGAAATTCGTAGAATGGTGATTGAAATGGGAATCGGAGAGAAATTCAAGAACATCGTTGACAAGACCGTCGACAAGGTCGACAGCGGTATCGACAAGATCTGCGACGACGGGAAGAAGAAGGACGAGAAGGAGCTCACCGTGGAGGAGCGCCTCGAGCTCGCCAAGAAACCCGGAAAAGACGCCATGATCATGCACAAGTACTACGGCGGGAAGATCGAGACCGTCCCCAAGGCCTGCATCAGGTCCTTCGACGACTTCTCCATCTGGTATTCCCCCGGAGTGGCGGAACCCTGCAAGGACATCGCACAGAACCCCGACATGGTCTACGAGCACACCTGGAAGTGGAACACCGTGGCGGTAGTATCCGACGGTACCCGCGTACTCGGTCTCGGAGACATAGGGCCCGAGGCCGCCATGCCGGTCATGGAGGGTAAATCCATGCTATTCAAGTACCTTGGAGGCGTGGATTGCGTCCCGATATGCCTCGACACCAAGGATCCAGATAAGATCATCGAGACCGTAAGGCTTCTCGCCCCCTCCTTCGGCGGTATCAACCTCGAGGACATCTCCAACCCCAAGTGCTTCGACATCCTCGACGAGCTCAGGGCGGACTGCAAGATCCCCGTATGGCACGACGACCAGCAGGGGACGGCGACCGTAGAGGTCGCAGGGGCCATCAACGCCATGAAGCTCGTCGGTAAGAGCTTCCAGGACGCCAACGTCACCATCGTCGGTGCCGGAGCGGCATCCCTCGCCATCGCAAGGCTCCTGCTTGCCACCGGATTCAAGCCCGAACACCTCTGCATGTGCGACTCCAAGGGTATCCTCAACCAGTCCAGGGACGACCTCGATGCCGCCCACAGGCTGAAGAAGGAGATCGCCGACAAGACCAACGGTGCAGGCAAGTCCGGAGGCCTCAAGGAGGCCATGGAGGGGGCGGACCTCCTCATCGCAGCCTCCAAGCCCGGTCCCGGGACCATCCCGCCCGAGTACATAGACAAGATGGCCGACGACCCCGTGGTGTTCGCCACCGCCAACCCCGTCCCCGAGATCTGGCCTTGGGAGGCCAAGGAGCACGGATGCAAGGTGTTCGCCACCGGAAGGTCCGACTTCCCCAACCAGGTCAACAACTCCATGGGATTCCCTGCCATCTTCCGCGGTGTCCTCGACGTGAGGGCCAAGACCATCACCGACGAGATGTGCATCGCCGCCGCCACCGAGCTTGCGAGGTGCGCAGAGGAGAAGGGTCTGACCGAGGAGTACATCATCCCCAGTATGTCCGAGGAAGAGGTGTTCCCGAGGGAGGCGGCCGCCGTCGCCATGAAGGCGATCGAGCAGGGTGTCGCCCGCATCAAGACCTCTTACAAGGAGGAGCACGACAGGGCCGCCGAGATCATCGGAAGGTCCAGGAAGCTCACCAAGCACATGATGGACTTCGGTTACATCAAGAGGTACGTCGAGCCTAAGGCTTGATCGCAAAACATCCGACGGAGGGGTCTCCGGGCCCCTCCTGTTCTTTTATACTATATTGGAGTTATCATCCAATATTGAATAAACGTATAAACATCCCTCATTTATGTACCGAAAAAGGGAGTGGGAAGGGATTGTCGTACGATAGACCGACTGTATCTGTCATTGTGCCGATATTCAACGGCGCAAGATACATAGACGATTGCGTCGGTTTTCTCAAGGCACAGACCTTCAGGGATTTCGAGACCCTTCTCTGTGTAGACGTCAAAAGCACGGACGGTTCTTTGGAGAAGGCGAGGGAGGCCGCCCCATCGCTTCCCCGCTGCAGGGTGGTGGAACAGACCGATGACATGCATCTCGCCGGTGCCCGCAACGTCGGTCTGAGGAACGCCACTGGGAAGTTCGTATGGTTCTACGATGTCGACGATGCCCCCGTCCCCGAACTGTTGGAGGAATGTGTCCGTGTACAGACGGAGAACCGGGCCTGCATGGTATGCTTCAACGCCATGAACGTCGGTCCCGACGGCGTCGTCAGGGAGAAGCGCGACAGGGAATACCCTGTCCTCAACATGACCTGCGGAGAGGCGTTCTCCTCATGGTTGCCGATGAAGATCCCCGTTACGGCTTGGAGCAAGTTCGTCAGCAGGGAGGTCCTGTTGGACAACGGGCTGTTCTTCGAGGACACCATGGCCGAGGACATCTCCTTCACATATGCCGTCATGGGGTGCTGTGACAGGATATCCGTGTATCTCCGTCCCCTGTACGGTTACAGGCAGACCCGTGGCTCAATCACCCGTACGAAGGAGAATATGGATCGCAGGGGGAGGGACGAGATCGCAGCCTATAACGGTGTGGACTCCATGAAGATGGATCCGGAAGTAAAGGAGAAGGTCCTCCGCAACAATGCATATATCAAGATGCGTTCCAGCGGGCACATGGGGAAAGAAGCCTTCCTGGAGTTTGCAAAAGGTCCGGAATTCAAAGACCTCTATGACAGATACCTCAAAGGACATTTCGAAGGATGGGGTTTCTACCATTTCCCGAGGGTCTATTATGCGGGGATTAGGTTCTATCTGAAGTATCTTTATAAGCGCAACGGTTCGACATACATGAGGACGAAACTCTGAGAACATTCAGAAACGGGTTATTGCGTATACCTTGCCGTGCCGTCCGTTATAGAGAAAGTATATAGAAAATTTTACACAGGATGGTAAAGGAATGTGGGGCCCGTCGAAAAGACAGGCTCCATATGAAGGTTTGCGATCAGTAGTTGGTCGAAGAAACGCACTCGACGTTCTGAATTCCGGGAATGGAGGTCAGAGCGTTCTCGAGGTCGGTTCCGATGGTCTCGATGGAGTCGTCGATGGCGAAACCGGCGTTTACTTTCATGAGTCCGAAGGCTACGGGCTGGATCTTGGTCTCGAGGAGTTTCACGCCCTCGGGAAGTACCTTGGGGATGGTCTCGATGACCGTGTTGAGGTCGATGTCCGTGCTCTCGGGCAGGATGTCGTAAGAGGAAACGATCTGTCCCATTCTCACACCTCAAGGTCCGCAGAACCCGCAGTTGGGGCATTTGTAGGGGACGCTCTGATCGCGGCACTGCTCGCATCTTCCGATCTCGACTTCCCCGCACTTGGGGCACTTGAAGAAGGTGTTGCCGTGGCCGATAAGTCTCTTCCCGCAGGAGGAGCAAATCTTGTCTGTTGCCATAGTCGGACGGATAACCCTGCTTATATTAAAAAATGAGGGTGCCGAAATGCTTTTTAAGGCGCCTCCTGTAGAGAGCCGTATGAAGACCCATGCCGATTGCGCCTCGTGCCTTATGAAGCGTGTCCTGTTCCAGGCACGCCTGGCCGACAACGGGACGGAGTTCGCCGCCGTACAGGCCGGGGTCAGGGAGTATGCGAGGCTCATGTCCCCGGACATAAGTTCCGCGGAGATCGCCACCCATGTCCATTCCGCCGCCTATGCGGCCATGGGGGTCTCCGACCCTTATCTGGATATGAAATTGGAGGCCGACCGGGTCGCCGAGAAGTATGTGCCAGATGCACAGAGTTTCATAGATTCGTCCGAGGACAGGTTCGCAGCCGCGGTCAGGGTGTCCATCGTGGGGAACATAATGGATTTCGGCATGGGCATCGCCATAGACAGCCCGGACGAGTTCGGAAGGATGTTCCAGTCCCTTCTGGACCAAGGGGTCGGATCCGACCAGACCGAGGAGCTGAGAAGGCTCGTGGAAGGCTGTGAGACGGTCCTCTACGCCTTCGATAACTGCGGGGAGGACCAGTTCGACAGGCTTCTCATCAGGGAGATCAGGGCCATGGGCAAGAGGGTCGTAGGCGTGGTCAGAGGGGCACCGATACTCAACGACGTGTCCCTGGACGATGCGCTCCGTATCGGGATGGACAGGGAATTGGACAGGATCGTCTCCACAGGCGGATTCTGTGTAGGATTCTCGGAAGGTCTGATGAAGGAAGACCTGAAGGAGGAGATGGGCAGGGCAGGGGTCCTGATAGCCAAGGGCATGGCCAATTACGAGTCCCTGTCCGATATGGAGGTCCCCCTGCCGGTGGCCTACCTGCTCCGGGCCAAGTGTCTGCCGGTGGCCTCATCGCTGGATGTGCCAGTAGGTACGAACGTGGTCAGGGTGGAATCCCGCTGACCGTTCCCGTTTAATAGGGGTATGTTATGCTCGGCGATATGTCGTTCGAAGTGCGGCAGGCCGTCATCATGGTCGGGGGCAAAGGCACCCGTCTCCTGCCACTCACGCTTACGCGTCCGAAGCCGGCTATGCCGGTGTTGGACAAACCGTTCCTGAAGTACCTCATAGAGTCCATGGCGGATGCCGGGATAGAGGAGATCTTCCTCGCCTGCGGATACAAATCCGATATCCTGGCACATGCCATAGGGGACGGGAGCGACATGTGCGTCCGCATAATCTACTCGGACGAGGACACGCCTCTGGGGACCGGAGGGGCGATAAAGAGATTGGAAGACAGGCTGGATCCCGTGTTCCTGGCGGCCAACGGGGACACCCTGACCTCTGTGGACATAGCCGCCCAGATAAGGGAGCATTTCGAATCGGGGGCGGCCGTCACGGATTCCCTATCCGAGGTCGACGACCCGAGTCAGGCAGGAGTGGTACGTATCGACAGGGACGGCAGGATCCTGGAATTCCAGGATAAGCCGAAGAGGGAGGAGGCGTGCTCCAACCTGGTGAATTCCGGCGTATACGTGGTCGATAAGAAAGTCCTGGAGTATATCCCGAAGGACACCTTCTACGATTTCTCTAAGGACCTGTTCCCTCTTCTCATCGAGAAGGGGGAAAGGTTGCAGGGCCACATGGCCAAAGGGATATGGGTGGATATAGGCCGTCCCCACGACCTCATCAGGATGAATCTGGTCATGGCGGACCGTCTTTACAGGGGGCACGATTGGTCGGATTCGGCCGAGGACTCGGTATTGGACGGTACGGTGTATCTCGGGGACGGCACCGTCGTAAGGTCCTCCAAGGTGTCCGAATCCGTTATATCCAAAGGATGCGATGTGCGCTCATCATATCTGTCTGGCACGTTCGTGATGGGGGCCTGTCGGATAGATGGGGCCAGAGTGGAGAATTCGATCCTGGGGGAAGGATGTGTGCTGAAAAAAGGGTGCCTCGTGGTCGACTCCGTTCTGAAAGACGGTACGGTAGTGGATGAAAACCGGAAGATCGAAAACTTGGTGGGATGATAATGGTCGAGATAATAAGATCGAGGGCACCTCTCCGCATAGGGCTTGCAGGAGGGGGTACCGATGTGGATCCCTACGCATCCGAAAAAGGAGGGTACGTTTTCAACACTACGATAAACAAGTATGCTTACAGCACCCTTACTCCGAGGAAGGACCATAACATGAACGTCACGTCCATGTACTACGGGAGGTACAGGGCGCCGCTGGACGACGGTCCTCTTCCCTTGGACGGAAACATGGATCTCATTAAGGCCGTGGCCAATTATTTCGAGGTGAAGGACGGGTTCGACCTCAGTATCCGTTCCGACGTCCCCGCTGGTTCCGGACTCGGGGGGTCATCTACTATGATCGTTTCCATGATCGGTGCGATGGTCAACTGGCTGGATGTGGACATGTCCAAGATGGAGATGGCCGGTCTTGCATATCATCTCGAAAGGGAGGTCATCGGCCTCAAAGGAGGGAAGCAGGATCAATATGCGGCCGTGTTCGGCGGTTTCAATTCTATAAAAATCGATAAGAACGGACTAGCCATCCTGCCAGCCAGGATACCTCAGGACATAATCAACGAATTGCAATGCCGTTCTGTAGTATGTTTCACCGGGATGACCCATGACTCCGCATCCATCATAGGTACGCAGATCAAATCGTACAAGGAAGGGAAGAACGACGAGGCCCTCGATAAGGCCAAGGAGATCGCCATCAGGATGCGTACTGCTATGAGGCACGGGGATATCGATGAGGCCGGAAACCTTCTGGGCGAGTCCTGGGAATCGAAGAAGAGGTTCTCGGATAAGATAACCAATCCCAATATAGACAACCTGTACAATCTGGCTATAAAGAACGGGGCCATCGGTGGAAAGGTATCGGGTGCCGGAGGTGGAGGTTTCATGTATTTCATCACTAAATATGATAAGAAACCCCAGCTTTCCAAGATCCTTCAGGATGCGGGAGCCCAGGTCACCGATATACAGTTCGAACCCGAAGGCGTCATCTCCTGGAGAAGCAGGCATGACTGAGGGGCGGGCCGCCGTGTTGGTGGACAGGGACGATACATTATGTCCCGACGTCCCCCATAACGGAGACCCTGCCAAGATGCACGTGTTTCCATACGTCCCGGAAGCAGTCAGGAGACTCAACGATGCAGGATTTCTCGTCCTGGTCGTGACGAACCAATCCGGCATAGGGCGCGGAATGTACACCGTGGACGACATGATGGCCGTCAATGCCGAGATGGAGCGGCAGATCGCGGTCGGAGGAGGAAGGATAGACGACGTATTCTTCTGTCCGCACCGTCCTGACGAGGCGTGCGATTGCCGTAAGCCGAAGGTCGGTATGGGTCTGCAGGCCATACGGAAGTACGGATTGGATGTCTCCAGATGCTACATGGTCGGGGACAAGGACAAGGACGTGCAGTTCGGGGAAAGCCTCGGCATCAAGAGCTATCAAGTATCTGGCACATTCACTTTCGCCGATGCGGTCGACGAGATCTTACGTGATTTCCGTAATGGGAATTGACCCGCATACAGTTATTATATCCCGACCGTCATGTCTGTGATGAGATTCGGTATTTCCCGGAAAGTGGGGTTCCATGAAAGCTAAAGTCCAGAGTTCGGAGCAGATCAGAGAGGAGCTTTTTCAGAGATATCCCTGTCTGACCTTCTGCGGAAAGGAGATCGACGAGGCATACAGGCTCATATCGGAATGCTACCGGAAAGATGGGAAGTTGCTTCTGGCCGGTAATGGAGGAAGTGCCGCCGACAGCGACCATTTCACCGGTGAGATGACCAAATCCTTCAGATTCAGCCGTGCTCTCGACAGAGGGTTCGAAGAGAACCTCGTGGATCTGTACGGGGACGAGGGGAAGGAGTTGGCGGAGAACCTGGAAGGCGGACTCATGGCGATACCGCTGACGCAGTTCGCCGCCGCCAACACCGCATTCATGAACGACGTCAGTCCGGAGTCCGCATTCGCACAGCTCGTTCAGACGTTCGGAAGGAAGGAGGATGTCTTCGTAGGGATCTCTACTTCCGGGAATTCCAAGAACATAGTGAAGGCACTTATGGCCGCCAAGGCCCGCGGTGTGAGGACCATATGTCTCACCGGCAAGACCGGAGGCAGATGTAAGGATCTATGCGACATCTGCATATGTGTCCCCGAGACGGAGACGTTCAAGGTCCAGGAGCTCCATCTTCCGGTGTATCACGCCCTGTGTTCGATGGTGGAGGCCGACCTGTTCGAGTCCAAGGTCTGATATGCAGTAGACGATTGTTGCGTTTTTTACTCTAAATATAAGTAAGACGAGACCATAGCGGACGACAGAGTGACACACATGTATGTCATATCCTTGATCGTCAAGAACGAGTTCGGCGTCATGCAAAGGGTCATGGGCGAATTCACCCGCAACAAGATCAACGTCGAGACCATCGTCGTTGGTAAATGCGAAGTCCCAGGCAAGTCCAGAATGGTCCTCTCGGTCATCGATAAAGGAGAGGCGGAGCTTGCCATGGGCAGGTTGCAGAAACTGCAGGATGTCTACGGTGCGGAACTGGTCCCCGAGTCCGGACAGTCCGCCTATGCGCTCATTTCGACTTCTAACGGTAACGTCGGAGTGGTCGGAGGGTCTGATCAGGTCGAGGAGATCATAGCCCGCTCGGAGCCCGAGAAATACGTCAAGGCGCTCAATGCCCTCTGAAAGGTGTGCCAATACCGGAAGGATCCACATGGAAAAGTGCGAGAAGATTTGGTTTAACGGAAAGCTTGTCGATTGGAACGATGCGAAGGTCCACGTCCTGGCACATGCCTTGAACTATGGGACCGGGGTCTTCGAGGGGATAAGGGTCTACAACACTCCCAAGGGGCCCGCGATCTTCAGGCTCAAGGACCATGCCAAGAGGCTTGTCGACGGCTGCAAGATGATGGGTATCGACCTCGTCTTCGATGGTAAGGAATACACATACCAGATGGTCATGGACGCCATAAAGGAGGCCGTCCGTGCCAACAAGAACGTCGACTACGTCAAGCCCTGCATCTTCCTCAGCGGTGAAGAGGTCGGTCTCAACCCTGTCGGCGTTCCCGCATCCTTCGCCATCACCTGCATCAACATGGGTGCGTATCTCGGTAAGAACGCCACTGCAGGCATCAAGCTCGTCACCTCGTCCTGGCAGAGGCCCGACTACCTATGCGGTCCCGCCGGGGCTAAGGTCAACGGTTCCTATGTCGCATCCTGTCTTGCCAAGAAGGAGGCCATCCGTCAGGGTGCCAACGAGGCCGTTATGCTGAACAAGGAGGGACACGTCGCCGAGTGCACCGGAGAGAACATCTTCATGTACAAATTCGGAAAGGTCTTCACCCCTTCCGTCGCAGAGGGCATCCTTCAGGGTGTCACCAGGGCATCCATCATCCAGATCGCCAAAGACCTCGGATACGAGGTCTGCGAGTGTCCCGTCACCAGGTTCCAGCTGACGACCGCCGACGAGGTCTGGCTTACCGGTACCGCCGCGGAAGTCGCCCCCGTCACCGAGATCGACGGCCGCACGGTCGGAGATGGGAAGCCCGGAGAGATCTCCGCGAAGATTCATCAGAAATTCTCCGACATCGCTACCGGCAAGGACCACAAGTACGACGACTGGCTCGATTACGTCGAGTGAAACTTTTCAAGGGCCGAAAGGCCCTTCCATTCTCATTATTTGGTCGCTGTGTATATCGGCGATTATCCTGCAATTCACGTAAGTCTTCGCATAGTCGGGAATCACTCTTTTCCTTCTGTATTCTGTTCCTTGTCGATTCCGTGGCGTTTCTTCACTACGATCGACAGCACCATGCTGACCGCTATCACCACGACGATCATGATTATCATGAACAGTTGTGCCTGATCGCTGCTGAAGAAGTCAAGGAACATGTTACTGAGAAGCATGATGATCCCGTATTTCAGGACACATCCGAGTACGATGTAGAATATCGATTTCTTGAGATCCCATTTGGCAATGGCTATGAATGCACCGGCGAACGGGATCATTGGGGCTATTCTATTCAGGAGAAGGAGTCTTTCATCCCCCATTACCAGGAATTTGGTGTAAGTATCAACGAGTTTCTCGATCTTCTTGGGAATCCTTATGTGTTTTACCACATAGTACAGGGACAATATTCCCACCAATTCTGCCAGGATCGCCACCAGTAGGAGTTCGCAACCAAAAACTATCGGAGTATTGTGTTCTGCTCCGGCCATGAATCCGAGTATAAAGAATAACTCGGGGAGGGTCGGTACGAGAAGGGCGTCCAATAAGAAGATCAGGAAGATGCACAAGAGCACACCTAGGTCTCCGTTGTCTCCGAATAAATCGTATATGACCTGGCCGATGTTGACACTCATGTTGTTCCCTGTCTATTCGGAATAGTGAGAGCTATTATATTTTAATCTGCGTCAACTTCTTGTTTATTTTTCTTTTTGTCGAAGAATGTACTTTCAGTCTTCATATCCATGGGATTGTTTTAAAAAAACTATTTGTCAATCCCTATCAAAGTGATATGTTTTGTTTTTTAATCCTCGGGTGAGAAGATAATATTATAAATCGAATCATGTCCTCTCTGGAAATGATGAATGAAACTCAATCCCGTCTTCTTTCTATGTATAAAGACATCTCTAAGATATTGGATGCCCACGGGATTAGATATTATCTGTGCTACGGTTCTGCCATCGGAGCTGTAAGGCATGACGGATTCATTCCTTGGGACGACGACATGGATATCTGGGTATGGCAAGAGGATCTCGCCAATATCAAAAAATATCTGCAGTCGGAGTTGGATCCCAAGCACTACTATTACCATGATTCTAAGGCGGACACACATCCCCATGTCATATATCGCGGAGATGATTTTGAAAAAGATCTCGAAAGAAAGGATGCTCCTTTCATAGATCTGTTTCCCTTGGTGAGATATCCTTTTGGAAGATTCAGAAGGTTGTTGTCCAATATCTCGATATGGGGGATACATATCTCGGTGACCTTATTGGATCATCTGGAATCGGTCGGCGTCTATCGCGCGTTTTTATGGGTCCCTTCTTTATTCAGGAAGTTTGCGGAGATGCTGGTGGAAGATTCGTCGGATTTCAGAACGATATATACAACCGAATTTCAAAATGAGATATTCCCGTCAGATTGTTTCGGGAGTCCTGTGCCTCATGTTTTCGAGGATACGACCTGTTATCTTGCCGAGAAAAATGATGAGTTACTTACACATATATTCGGGGACTATATGACTCCTCCACCAGAGGATAGACGTACGGGCTCCAAGGGATTTCCTCTTAATGTGTTCAAGGACTACACTATCGATAAGGGTTGATAACGTGTCCGATGTTTTGCCTTGGATGAAAAAGCGCCCTGCAGCAGAAAAAGCAGTAGATGATTATGTCAGAGACGGAATGACCATCGGACTAGGTACCGGCAATGCGGCAAATATGGCCATAGACCGTATTGCCGAGTTGGTCGATGAAGGATACGATTTGAAATTTGTAGCAACCTCTTTGCAGACTGCTTCTTATGCTCAGATGCATGGGTTGGAGATATCGGATATTGACCAGGTGGATCACATTGATGTCACAATAGACGGTGCCGACGAAGTGGACCCCGATTTAAATATGATCAAAGGTCTTGGTGGTGCACTTCTGAGGGAGAAGATTGTAGCAAGTTTGACTGAGAAGGAGATCATAGTCGTGGATGGGTTCAAAGTCACGGACGTTCTTGGAAAAAAGGTCCCTCTTCCCGTGGAAGTATGTAGATTTGCCCATTCTAAGACCGCCTCTGCTCTGAGCAGTCTCGGATGCGAACCTCTTCTCAGAACCAATGGGGATGGGGAGGTATTCGTTTCAGACGGTGGCAACTATATTTACGACTGTAGATTCAAGAGTATATCTGATCCCGTAGCTTTAGAGTCAGCTATTGATGTTATCCCCGGAGTCGTGGAATGTGGACTATTCATAGGAATGGCCTATGCAGTGGAGGCCTATTATGAGGAGTCTGACTCTGTGAAAGAGTTGACATTTAAAGATCGAACAGCTGGTCTTCGGGAATATCCATGAGGTACTCGCAGAGGGGAATGTCCTCCTGTTTTGTAATCTTGATATTGTTGGTGAATCCTTTGGAGAAATAAACGGTCATTCCGTATTCTACGGCGACGATGTCTGCATATATGAAGTCGTGACGATCTTCTTTCTCTGCACGTTCGTATAATTCCAATATGCTCGAATATTCGTATGCTTGCGGGGTTTGTACCCTCATCAAATGACTTCTATCGAGTTCTTTGTTTCCAGACAGTTGATCGTCGGTATATATCACGGTCTCGTAACACGGAATAGCCAAGGAAGCGTTTCCACTATCTTTGGCTATGCGGAGCATCTCATCAATGGCCTTCTGTGGAAGTATCGGTCTTGCCGCATCATGTATTATTACCACATCGCCTTTGCCTAAGGTTCTGCGCAGATGGAATATCCCGTTACGAGTCGAATCATGCGATGTGTCGCCTCCGGGGATGATCGCTTCGACCTTGGATAGGTTGTATTTCTTGACCAGATCCCAAGTGTATTCTATCCAATCCGATACGCATACGACAACTATCGAATTTACCGAATCGTTTCTTTGGAAATTGGAAAGGGTGTGTACGAGTACGGGTTTTCCTTTGATTTCCAAAAATTGTTTTGGAAGAGAGGCACCCATACGTTTTCCTATGCCTCCTGCCAGAATGAGTACCACGGTTTTCATTTGATCACTCTTGATCTATATCGAGAAGTGCATCTGCGAATATTTCCATGTATTTTTTTCCGCAGACCGATAGGCGGATATACCCTTCCAAGGGCCCTGTGCCGCAGAGGATCAGGATGTTCCTCTTCTTCAATTCGGCAGTGACGTATTCCCCGGTCCTATGGCGCAGACGTATGCACATGAAACATCCGTTGCTGGGTATGATGTCATAGTTTTCCGCACCGAGACGCTTCGTGATGTATTCCTTGCCCTCCTTGAAGTTAGCACTCAACTCCGCAAGAAGTTTTTCATGCTCGTCGACGATCATCTCTCCGAATTTCAACGTCACCGCATTGATCGTATAGTGCGGTCTCCAATTGTTGACATAGTGGATGATGTTCTCGTTAGAGATGACCGCTCCTAGCCTGAGGGCAGTTATGGCCAGCATTTTGGAGAAGGTCCTAAGGACCGCTACATTTTCATACTTATCGATAAATGGTATCGATGTGCCGTCATAGAAGTAATGGTATGCCTCGTCTACTATGACCAAGGCATCATATTTGGCCGCTTTTTGGATGACCCTCTCTATCTCATCCTGCTCATAGGTGTTTCCTACAGGCATATTGGGGTTTACGAGAACCACGATACCCGTATTTTCATCGATGGCGTCCATGATCTTCTCGATGGGCATTGTAAAGTCTTTTTCGTAGGGGACTTCAACAGTATTCATGCCGTTCAGACTGCCGAATACACCGTACATGTTGAATGTCGGTTTTACCACGACAAGGTTCTTCCCAGGTTTCCCGAATACATGGATCAGATAGCCCATGCCAATGAGGCTGCCATCGGTGAGCGTGACGTTTGTCGGTTTTACGCCGATCATGTCCGCGTATTTTTCAACAAGTACGCCCTCCTCCGGATACATCGAAAGGGTTTCGGGAGTTATCTCCTTCATCACCTTATCGAAGAACCATTTCGGAAGGCCGTCAGGATTCTCATTCTGATCGAGTCTGATGAAGGTCTTCCTGCCTTCGGGCTGACTTTTACGGAAGGTATTTTTTACATATGGATCTACATAAAGCATGATTGCACCTGGATTTCTGGACCTGTTGCGGTCTTTCTTTTCAAAGGATGAATGGATTGGTGATTGAAAATACTATAGGCGTGCAGTCGTTTGATATATCGGACTTAAGGTAGATATAAGAAAGAGTATTAACTAAGAAACCTAAAGTCTTCGAAACAGGCGGAATCCATGGTGTCAAAAACCGATAAAATCGTAGTTCTGGCCGTGGTTTTGATTGCGGCGGTCTTCGTAGGGGAGTACCTTACCTACGGTTACGAGGTCGACCGCGATGCTTCCGCCTCATGGGAGTCGGACAGGGTGTCCTATTCCGTGAAGTCCTCCGGTTCGGACGAGTATCGTGCCGTGCTTTTCGACAATGCAGGGCAGGTTCCGGTGAGTAAGTTGTACATCTACGTGGACGGCACCTATGACAAGTACTACAGAGACGCATGCGACCTGTCGGACGGTGCCAAACCCTGTTACATCGAGGCCGGATATTATGCCGAACAGGTGAGGGAGTCTCTGAAGATACGCGGGTTCACGGACGTGACTCTTATCGACGGGATCGAGTTGGAGGAAATTCTCAGATCGACCATGTCGTCTTCCGCAGGTATCGGCATCATGGTGTTGTCCTATGCGATCCCCGGTTCCGTGTACTCCGGTCAGTCCGATTGTCTTCTGGTCAATTGGGTGAACGGTGGAGGAGGCTTGTATTGGCTGAGCTCCGAGATAGGGAGATTCTACACCGACGATGACGGCCTTCACAAGGTGTCAGGGGACTGTACAGCATATTTCTTCGGCACATCCGTTCCGGTCGATTGCGACGATAAGGATGAACTCGGATACATAACGGGCAATCCGGTCGGTGGAGTTTTCACCGAAGCCCTCTGTCTGAAGAACAGCACGACCGAATTCGGAATAGATATCACGGGGCTTTCCGGGATACAGCTGGGTTTCGGAGAGGGCGGGTATGCCAGCATATCCATGGTGTCTGTCGGGAGCGGTATGATCTGCGTTTTCGCAGGCGGGTTCGATATAAATCAATTGGATGACGTCGGACAGGTCATCGCCTCCAAACTGACCTGCGACAGTGTTTTCATAAGTATGCAGAAGGATAAGGTCACCAGGGAGACCGTCAGGGGTTCTTTCGGCCTATCGACATCCGACGCATACCTATTCATATACACGGGTGGGACCTACACCAATTTCGGAGCGTGTTTCCATGCTTGAGTGTCCATGTGTCGATAAGATAAGGGGACACATATGCAGGATAAGACATCCTCTCGCCGCCATAGTGATCGCGGGGCTTGCGATACATCTTCTGATAATGCTGTTGGCCATGGTCTATGATTCGGATTATTGGGCCATAGTCATCAGGAACATAAACGCTGGCGAAGGGCTCTATGGCATGGAGGGCTACTATTACACGCCTGTATGGGGATACATCCTGGGATTAGTCAGTGCGTTTCAGAATGCGTTCTTGAGTCTGGGGGATTCCGCCGTAAGGGTATTCGACGTCATCTACTTCGAGGCAAGCGGTCATCAGACCAGTGCAACGGTCACATCCCTGGTCTTTAACTACTGTACAAAACTGCCCCTCCTCATATGCGATGTCATCCTGGCGTATCTGACGTACGTTCTCGTGGATGAGCTTAAGCACGACAGGAAGAAGGCGACACTCGCTTTCGCACTCGTCTTCCTCTGCCCGGTCATAATCGGTTCCACGGGAATAATCGGCATGCCGGATACCCTGGCCGCCACGTTCATGATGCTGTCCCTGCTGCTGGTGATCAAGAACAGGTCTTTGTTGGCCGGGATGTGTTTTGCCATGGCCGCATTGACGAAATTCTTCCCCGTGTTCCTGTTCTTCCCGCTGGTGGCTTATGTACTTGCCAGAAACAGGGACGACCGCAGGAAAGGGTATATGCAGGTAGTCATGGCCGCCATAGGGGCCATATCCGTCATGGCGGTCATATTCCTGCCGCAGATCATGGCGGGTGACCTGTCCGCCTGTTTCCAATTCCTTACCGATCGCTCCGGTACTTCGGCGGAGAGTACCCTTCTTTCAAAACTCATGGGTTATACACGTATCCTTGCATATGTCCTGGTGATCATAGCATCCGCACTCGTAGCCAGAAGCATATATCGCACGGATGCGGATAATCTGGAGAAGGCATTGCTCAGAGGATCCATGATTGTCTTGGCCCTGTGCCTGCTGTACCCTCCCGCTACACAGTACATCGTAGTCCTCGTTCCCCTTCTGGCATATTACATCGCTGCGGAGAACTACAAGTATATCCGTTGTTGGAAACTTCTTGCGATAGGGGCGACGATAGTATTCATGGTGTCCCTTTCGACACACCTTTTGCCTCTGGCGGTATCCACGGGACTTATAGAGATAAGTTCCTTGGAACATTTCTTCGACATCTGGAATTCCGGGGCCGGCGTGTTCACGATCTGGAACATCGAGTTCGTCATCGGAAGCATTCTTCAATATGCAGGCATACTGGTCGTATTGCTCATGGCATACGGCAGGTACCTGAACAGATTGTTCGGAGGTGGGAGATCTGGCAAAGCAGAAGGGAACAAAGGATGAGGATCAGTTCTCCAGTAAGGTTTCCTACAACATGACCATCAACATCCTGCGCACTGTCGTAATGGCATTGTTCGGGTTCCTGATGGTCCCGTATTATATCGACCAGTTCGGGTTGGTCACCTATGCCATCCTTCCGCTGGCGACATCCATCTCCAGCTATGTCCTTGCCATAACGGATCCTCTGGGAGATGCCTTCGCAAGGTATACGTCGATAGCCATCCAGAAGAATGACGTGGGGCTTGCCAACCGGACCTACAGCTCATCCATGTTCGGTATGATGAGGTGTATGGCCGTACTGATCCCGTTGGTGGTGCTGATCTCTTTGGCATCCCCTTATGTCTTCAACGTCGCCGGCTCTGCCGCCTTGGATGTGCAGATCATGTTCGCCATGATCCTTCTGTCCTCGCTCCTGATCTCGTTCAGCGCATGTCTGGGCAGTGTCTTCATGGCATACAACAAGTTATACATCATATATGCCAGCAAGACGGTGTATTGCGTTGCCCAGGTGGTATTGGTCATATTGTTCTTCGTCATGCATGGGGCATCATTGCCACTGCTGGGAGCATCGTATGTCATCGCATCGGTGCTCATGATACTGATCATGGCGGTCTATGTCAAGAAAGTCTGTCCCCAGATCGAACTCTCAAGGAAGAATTATGACAAGAGTATGCTGAAAGAGATGTCCGCCCTCGGCATGTGGGCAACACTCAGTGATTTCGGTACGCTGATGTATATCGAGGCATCTTTGATAATTGTAAATGTATGCCTAGGCGCTGCAGAACAGGCATCATTCTCTATTGTAGCAAACATGATCTCCATGATCAATACTGCAACGTCTTCCCTGGCAGCGGTATCCGTCCCTCTGGCATATCGTTATTTCGCCAACAAGGATCGGAAAGGCCTGGTAGACACGATGACCTTCTTCATGAAGTTCACCGGCATGGTGATGGCGTTTCCCGTGGCATTCATCATATTGTTCATGCCACAGATACTGGAGCTGTGGCTGGGTCCTGGGTACGAGAACCTCTACGATATGCTGTACATCATGCTTCCCATGGAGATATCGTTCTGTACCATCAGAGTCCTTCTCACAGTTCCCATCGTCTATGTGAAGATGAGGCCCGTGGCTTTTGCCACCGCAGCCTTCGGTATTCTGAATGTGGCAATGTGCCTCGTAGTTCTGACCTTTACCGATTTGGGGACACTGGGAGTGTGTGCATGTTGGGCTGTTTCGATGTTCCTTTTGAAGGTGGTGTTCTATCCGTTGTATTGCTCGAAATTGACCAATGCCAAGAAGCGGCAGTATCTTGCCCCCCTTCTTTACAGTCATGCGATGTTCGCCGCAGTCTTGGTCATCGGATGCCTATTCAACAGCGTCTACACCATCTCCACAAGATGGGTCTCCGTTATTTTTGCATTCGTGGCGGCCTTCATCATATATTTCATAATCGTCATGCGTTTCCTTTTCAACAAAGAAGAAAAGGGAATGATCCTGCATTTCCTGCCGGGATTCATACAGAGGGCGATAGAGCGGTGATTTCGGATGGGATCTGCCGATGATGGCACTTTTGAACACCCTATGCCGTTCTCCGTGCAACAGTGCTCATGTTCATGGGACAGATCTAATCTTGATATCAATATCCATCATGAAGGTGCCTCGGACAGTAGATATCAGAAGGCGGAGAAGTATATTCCTCATCCGATCTCCTCGATTTACGATCACTTTGTCAGTCAGAGGATTTCTCTTCACTGTCTATGAATACCAGATACTTGCTTATGATGTAATTCAGTGTTATTTCTATTGCAGAGATTATCATCTTTGCGAAGAATCCGTCTATGCCGAACAATTCCTCATCTACACCCATGTTGTAAAGCAGTGCGAATCCCAGTATGTTTACGGCTCCGGTGAACACCCTCCCCAATGTGAAGGATGCGACCTCTCTGCTGACTTCCTTCTTCTCACGGGTCTTACTGTTGAAGACGAAGACCTTGTTCAGTATGAATGCAACGAGCACCCCTATTATCCACGAGATGGCATTGCTGAATGAAGGCCCTATGCCAATGACCACTAGTATGGCATAGGTTGCCCAGGTGATGATGACATTAAGACCGCCTATGAACAGATAGCGTATCCCTTCCCCGTATTTTCCATAGAACAGGCTGTTTATGAATGACATTTATCTAACCCCCTGTTTCTTGTTCATAGTTTTTTGGTGGAATCTACGCGATCCCAGATGCTCATATTGTCTTCACCTTTGTCTACATGTTCTTGGGCGATACGTCTGCATTTACGTTCCAGCATGGCGACGTACAACATCTTGTAAGGGTGGAATCCAAGTTCATGTATGCTGTCATACAGTGCATGAATCAGATATTTTGTATTCCATGTCGGGATGTCGTAGTCATACATCTTTTTCATGGTGCATTCACCGATGTTGACGCGGATCCTCTGTTTCATGAAATCCTCAAGGGTCTCCGGACCCCTGTTGAGTATTATGCTGTCCCCTACATACACACATATGTAGCCGGCCTGTTCCAGTTTCATCCGGATGATGTCTTCATCGGATTGCATATCTGTGGGAAGACGGGTGCCTATGTCCCTGAATGCGATAAGCTCCCCGATCTTTGGATGCACCAGTGCCAGCTCGTGATGCATACACCACATCATGTGGACGGCGAATCCTATTTTGTCATTTTTGTCATTGGTGGGGATGGGGCGTCCGCCTGTGATTCCGACCTTTGGATCGCGGAAAGGTTCCACTAGTTTCTGCAATGAGTCATCTGTCCCGAACACATTGTCTGCATTCAGCATGACGACTATGTCGCAGGTCTTGTTGTCGAGGTAACAGTTGATGGCAGAGTTCTTTCCTTCCCTTTTTTCCTGACGGAACAATCTGAGGGGAGGAAATTCCGGAATCAGTTTCGTTACGATTTCATCCGTGTCGTCGGTGCTACCACTAGATACGACCAGAACTTCTTTTACGACTATGCCGGATAGTTTCTGGGAGAAGATGGACCTGATGGCCCTTTCTATGATCTGTGCTTCATTGTACGCGCAGATCCCAACCGTTATCTCGATATCCGACATCGTGCTCTCCACCGTATCATCATTATGGTATTAAATTACGAGTTTTCAGAAGGCGGTCAGTTTTCATCGGTTGGCTTTTTTTCCCGAGGATACATTTCGTAGTAATCGATGTGGTATATCTTACAGAGGAATTTGGCAAGCGATCTGCCAAATCCCCATAGTTGATGGAACGTCATAATCGGGACCTTGGGGTTGATATGGGATTCTCCTTCCGCACGTGTCCCGAAATCGTATTCGGAGTATGCTACCTTCACCTTTCTGTCCGAGTATTTCATCAGATCCATGAGGACTTTCCATCCTTTGTATTCGAAGGTGTCCCAGCAACCCTCTATGACGGGTCTGAATACATCGCACCTTACGGCGAAGAGACCGCTCATGAAATCCTTGGTGGTCTGTTTTCCATGGAGTTTGAAGAATACTTTGCAGAACAGTTCGACGGCTTCGGAACCGAAAGCCCTCTTGAACCCCATGGACATCCTGCTCGTCCTGACCCCTACACACAGATCCGCTCCATCTTTCATCTTTTTGTATATTCCTTCTAGGGCGGATATGGGGTGCTGGAAATCGCAGTCCATACAGAGCGCATAATCCGTATCTGCTATGGCAAAACCCTCCATGACGGAGGCCGCAAGTCCCCTTTCCTATTCTCTGACATAGATGGTCGTCAGCGGATCGTCGAGTTCTCTGACGAGGTCTATTGTACCGTCGGTGGAACCATCGTCCATGAAGACGATTTTGAATTCAGGGTAAGCCTCTCTGATGGCCTTTGCCATGTTGACGACGTTGCCTTTCTCGTTGTATGTGGGGATGACCACTGTGAGGGTTCCTGCCATCTGTTCGCCTTCTAGTATATGGACTAATGGGTAGGGCTATTTATACAGAACGGAAAAAACCCCAATCCTGGCAGATTGCAACACCTCCATTCAAGAGAGGATTGATTATTTCAATTTGGATTCGTTCAGTTGTGAGATATCGGTTTTTTAGACGGATTTTTATCGTATCGTGTCTGTGCAGGACAATCTCTAGCATTTAGGATTCTATACTCCACATCAACATACATCTTTCTACCATATGTGGGTCGTTCAATCATGAATGGCATCTAAATCTATTTGACTACTTATTGCCATGAATATTTTGGAGTCGGTTCTCAATGCGACTAGATAGACAACTTCTGTTGAGAGTAAGTCTATGCCATTTGCAAGTGTTTTGACGATTCTCCGATTATTTTTACTTGTAGCGGCGGCTGATTAATTTAATAGTATGACGCCATCACCTTGCTGGCTATGAGTTCAAAAGTGGTCCAGTCACTTCATTCGAAATACATGGCGGAGTATTCGAAAAATCCTCTCTGCACGTTGCTGATAACTATCGTAGCGACTATAGTCGTTGCAGATTTTGTTTTCATCGTACTTACTAGGGGCGATTGGTTCTATCAACTCCTGTATTTTAAAAATACCGAAGTGCTTATGGACTTCTTTAACAGCGTGATGTACAGCATGGAGGATCAGTACGGCTACTGGGGGATTATCTATCCTCCGTTGATCACAGTGTTTTATGGTTTAATAGGACGTTTTTCACTGCCATATACCGTAGTTACAGGCACTCGCGACCTTGCTTATGATTTGCGTGATTCCCAAGTCTGTATGATGTATTTCCTAGTCATTTTGATACTGAGTCTCTATCTGATTCATCTGTTCTATCAAAAGGTTCTATCGGAGAAAATAGGTCAGCGTCATGTCGAAGCATTGTTCTTGTTGACTTTACTCTCAGCACCGGTAATTTTTGCAATAACCCGTGGCAATTCGATAACTCTGTGTATTGCCTTCTGTTTCATGTTCATTTTGGGGTATCGGTCCGAAAACAGAGTCATCAGATACGCATCATATGTTGCATTGGGCTGTGCAGCGGGAATAAAGATAGCTCCTGCATTATTGGCTATTTTGATTCTTAGGGAAAGAAAATACAAAGAATTTGTAATTTGTGCAGTCATTGTATCAGTTCTTTTCATTGCGCCGTTTGCATTTACTGACGGAAATATTCTAATGCTCCTGCACAACATAACAAGTGACGTATCCGAGTCTACAGGTAATGCTCTGATCAGCATACAGGATATGATCGCAGGTCTTGGAAAGTATATCGGTACCGACTTGGTAGGTCCCTTGCAAGTGGTCGTGATTGCTATTATCTCTCTCCTATCGGCGTTTGTAGTCCTATTTGATAGGAGTATGAAGCACTGGAAGGTACTCGTCATCGCTATCGGTTGCATGTCTCTTTGCTACAGTACCGGTGTGATGTATGTGTTTTGTTACATGTTCATACCGATGGCATACTTCATCGCCGAAGAAAGATCTCTTACGAAGACCAATGTTATTTCGATGCTGATGTTCACGACAATAATGATGTTGTTGCCCTGGCCGGTCATCAGGTCGGTGATGATTCTCGCTGTAATGGCCGTATTGATCTATGAAGGGTTTACGACCATAATCAGAACCAGGACGTTAGGCAGTTCGACCGGATCGGAGAATTCCTCTTGAATGTGTAAATAGATTCGTATTCACTCTTCATTATTTTTTCTGGTCTTAAGGGGAGCTATGCAAACACATGTAGATATCATTGCTCCATATGCCCCATATGATATGATGAGAGCGTATGTCGCCCCTGCAATTTCCATTTCGGGAATTAGCAACATACATGTTAACGCACCTATGGCGAATGATATGAATGATGAGATGGCGCCCAGCCTTCCTTGATCTTTTGTAATAAGAACCGTGGTCCCGACTGTACCTATGCTGTAGAATGTGATCCCGATTACTAGGTATACGAAGTATTTCGAGTATTCCTTCACCTCTTCTCCGTAGAGTTTTTCGAATACGGGCCCCTGTAAAAAGATGGATGCCAGTGCGCACAGCGCTCCAAATCCCAGGAGTACAAAAACGATTTTCAAATATTTGCTCCTCAGAGTGTATAGGTCTCCTGATCTGGCTGTTTTTGCAAACATTACGATGAATGGAGCAAATGCTGAGATTGCCAATGTTGGTACTATTATTGTAGGTGTGGACAATGTGCTGAAGATCCCGGCGATTGCATCACCGCATTGGGCTTGAAGGATTAATTTTGGGAGAGCTGTTGTGAATGTGGGGAAAAGGATGGATAGTAACAATGGAACGCCCATCAATAGCAGAGATTTGGTGTGTTTCCAACTGAATTTCTCCGTAGACTCCCGTTTTATATTCTTTACATATCCGCCGTATTGGGAAATGAGGAATAATCCTCCCCCCATGATTGCCATGATAAGTGTGGATAAAAACAGATTGCCCGTTAAGATGTATGTTGCCATGAATGAGAAGAAACTGACGAATCCTTCAGCAGCAGTCCATATGCCCACATAGTCAAGTCTTTCAGCAATCTGGAGGGATGCAGAGTACAGGTACGCATAATGGAGGAGGTTGCGATATATCAAATATGCAATGATCACCAATATCTCTTCGATACCATATCCAAAGACGAAGATGAATGGGATTATTCCGATGAAGCTCAGAGCTATGGTTATTAGTCTTACGGACTTGTAATCGGCATCAGTGTATCTTGTGTTTTGATCCGATATTTGAAATTCTTTCAGAGAAAATGTGGCAATATGGTTCAATATGGAGCATACGGAGATTGCTACCGCAAATATCCCTGCCTCGGCGAAATCTGTGATCTTCGGGATGAACATTATTATGAGCCACTGGCAGAACAGTGTGACTACTGTTCCAAATGTATTGTAAGTGATTTGCTTGGAGTAGCTCATTCGATCATTCCTTGTTTCACGCATAGGAGATAAGTAATTTAATTGTAGGCATATGAATAAATGTTAGACGCGATATCCAGTAACAGTCAATAGCGGTTTGAATATCGGTTTGATTTGACGGGCAGTCAAATGTCCAGATTATTGGGGTATGCTTGAATGAAGATGAAAGTTTCAGATTATGTTGCAAAACTGATTTCGGATTTTGGAATTACGGATGTATTCACGGTTGTCGGTGGAGGATCTATGCATTTGAATGACTCTTTTGGTCATCATCCGAAATTAAAATGCTGTTACAATCATCATGAGCAAGCTTGTGCCATTGCCGCCGAATCTTATGCTAGGGTAAATAATCGTATGGCGCTGCTATGTGTAACCACTGGTCCTGGAGGAACCAATGCAATCACTGGTGTAGTGGGTGGGTGGTTAGATTCCATACCCATGATTGTCATTTCGGGGCAAGTTCGTTATGATACCATGGCCAGGAGTACCGGGCTAAATCTTCGTTCCATGGGCGATCAAGAATTCGACATCACAAAGTCAATCGGATGCATGACTAAATATTGTGAGTTGATACAAGATCCACTCAAAATAAAATATTGTGTCCACAAGGCTCTTTTTATTGCAACTCATGGCCGTCCTGGTCCATGCTGGCTGGATATTCCATTAAATGTTCAGGGGGCATATGTGGAGACGGATGATTTGGAGGATTTTGACGAGAAGGAATATTTGGATAAATTGCCCTTGGTCATATCTGATGATGTTGTTCACACCATTCTCGACAAGATTTCCAAAGCCAGACGTCCAGTGTTCTATGCAGGAAATGGGATAAGACTTTCTGGAGGGTATGATTTATTTAAGAAAGTCATTAGAAAATTAAATATCCCTGTTGTTACAGGATGGGACAGCATAGATCTGATGTCCGACGATGATCGCCTTTATGCAGGACGTGGTGGAAATCTGGGAGACAGATCAGGTAATTTTGCGGTTCAGAACAGTGATTTAATTCTATCTGTTGGCAGCAGACTGAGTTTCCGTCAGACAAGTTTTAATTTTGAAACATGGGCCCAAAAAGCATACGTTATAATGGAAGACATAGATGAAAATGAACTGAAGAAACCTACGTTGCATGTCGATATGCCATTGTGGGTAGATGCAAAGGTATTATTGAATGCGTTAAACGATGCTTGTCCGGACAAACTTTTCAAAGATGAGTCTTGGATTGACCAATGTATGGTATGGAAGCAGAAGTATCCTGTCGTACAGGAAAAGCACTATAAATCCGAAGGTTTGGCAAATCCATATTGTTTCATAAATGAATTAAGCAGGAGACTTCCTGAAGGGATGATAACTGTTGTCGGGAATGGAACCGCCTGTGCAGCAGGAAGTCACGCTTACGTCATAAAAGATAGGCAGAGGTTCATAGTCAATTCTGCCATAGCTTCCATGGGTTATGATCTTCCTGCAGCAATTGGTGCATGTATTGCGAATGGAAAGAAAGATCTGGTATGTGTTACTGGAGATGGAAGCATAATGATGAACTTGCAAGAACTTCAGACCATTATAACGAATAAACTTCCCATAAAGATATTCATTATCAATAACAGTGGATATCAGTCCATGAGACTAACCCAGACAAATTTGTTCAATAGTAAATTCTGTGGAATTGGACCTCAGAGTAATGATCTCGATTTCCCCGACTATCAGAAGTTAGGGGCCGTTTTTGGCTATCCATATTATTCTATCAAAAGTAATGATGAGATGGATAAACTTGATAACATCCTGACAATGCCGGGAGCACTCATATGTGAAGTGTTTGTTACGACGAAACAGGCATTCGAGCCGAAGTCTGGTACAATGATCCTTGAAAATGGGAAATTATACTCCCCTCCCTTGGAAGATATGTCCCCATACTTGGATCGTGATGAGCTGAAGAAGAATATGTTGGACTGAGTGGAATTTATGAGGATTGCAGTTACTGGCCCTACAGGGGCAATCGGTTCCGATTTAATCCGTTTAGCATTAAGCAAAGGACATGATGTTGTTGCAATTGCCAGACCTAATTCGAAGAATATTTCCAACCTTCCAGTTTCAGACAATTTGAAAATAGTCTTTTCAGACGTGTCGGAATATTCTAAAATTTCTGCCGACTGTAATTGTGATATCTTTTTCCATTTAGCCTGGATGGAAACTTTTGGGGGTAAACGGGATGATGTCGATGTGCAATGCGACAATATAAGGTACTCGCTGGATGCTGTTAAACTTGCACATAGTTGGGGATCCAAAGTTTTTGTCGGTACAGGTTCGCAAGCCGAATATGGTCCATGTTCTATGAAGCTTGGAAAAGATACACCAACAAATCCTGAAAGCGGATATGGAATAGCAAAGTACGCTGCAGGGAAACTATGTAAGCTTTTGTGTTCTCAACTTGGAATCAGATTTAATTGGGCACGCATAATCAGTGTATATGGGGATCATGACGCCGACCATACTTTGATCATGTATCTTATAAAGACCATGTTGTCCGGTAATTCTCCAAAGTTGACATCTTGTGATCAGATATGGGACTATACATACTCTAAAGATGTTGCATCCGCACTCCTTTTAATCGGAGAGAAGGGAGTCGATGGAAAATCATATCCTATCGGTACAGGTAAGCCTAGAAGATTGAAGGATTATATTTCTGTTATCAGGGACTTAATTGACCCCTCCATTGAACTTGAATTTGGAGCAATTCCATATTACCCTCATCAGCCCATGATGCTGTGTGGGGATATATCAGAACTGGCTGAAGATACAGGGTTTGTACCCGAATATGAGTTCGAGAATGGTATAGCGAATGTTCTGAATTTTGTTCGTAATTGTGGTTTAGAAACGAATTCAGATAAACATAGGTGATCAAATTTGAAGACAATCTCCATCATGGTTCCTACATATAATGAAGAAGATAATGTAATACCCATTTCAAAAGCAATTATTGAGCAAGTGAAATTGTGTGGTAACTATGACTATGAGTTGCTTTTTATAGACAATGATTCAAAGGATTCTACTCGTGAGAAAATAAGGGCCCTTTGTGCTGATAATCCTCATATAAAAGCAATATTTAATGCGAAGAATTACGGACAATTCAATTCACCATATTATGGGATATTGCAGGCAACTGGGGATTGCGTTATAAGCATGGCCGCTGATTTTCAAGATCCTCCGGAATTGATTCCAAAATATGTTAGGGCCTGGGAAGAGGGATACAAATTAGTCATGGGTCAAAAAGTATCCAGTAGAGAAAATCCATTGGTCTACAGAGCTCGGCAGTTTTACTATCGTTTCATGAAAAAGCATTCCGAAATTGATTTTTTAGAACAAGTCAATGGTTCGGGTTTGTACGATCGTGAATTTGTAGAGATAATGCGGGGCATCGATGATCCCAAACCTTTCCTTAGAGGTGTTGTAGCGGAACTCGGGTACAAGATAAAACTCATCCCATTTGATCAGCCAAAGAGGAAGTTTGGAAAGTCCAGCAATAATTTGTTCAGTTATTATGATGGTGCGATGCAAAGCATTACCACGTACACAAAAGTTTTGGTACGTGCAGCAGTCGCCAGTGGAGTGATATTAACCACATTGAGTATTTTCTCAATCGTCGGATCTATAATTTACAAATTATTCAATTGGGATAGCTTTTCAATATCTGGATGTGCCTTGGATCTGGTGATATTCTTCGCAGTTTCATTGCAAATCTTTTTTATAGGTGCAGTTGGGGAATATGTTCTTAATGTTAATGATCATGTTAGAAAAAGACCACTGGTCATTGAATCCGAACGTATAAATTTTAAGTGAAGTGCTTTTTTATCTCGTTCAGAAGTGAGTACGGATTGTCTGTTACAGGATATTCTAAAGGCACGTCTGAACGAGATTTGAATCCAAATCCATATGTTACTCCTATAAAACCTAAATTACATTTTTGCGCAGAATCCATGTCACTCGAAGAATCTCCAATCATGACAATGGATTTCACTCCATATTCAATCATCTTGTATTTGCAATTGGCTACAATGTTAGGTTTATTCAGATTTCCTTGGACGTCCATGCCACAGATGAATTTAAAGTACTTTGATAAATCGAACTGATTTAAAATTTCAATTGCAAAGTCTTCCCTCTTATTCGTAGCTATCCCTAAAACATAGCCACTTTCATTCAAATCAGATAGCAGTTGAGGGACGCCAACATATACTTCTGCATCCAGTAAATACTGTTCTCCATATGTCGAACGAAATGTTTTGTTAAACAGTTCGAGTTCATTGCTTGTGTAGTTCTTTATTTTTGCTATGGCGTTTCCAATGGGAGGGCCTATTTTAGATATGATGTACTCTTTGGACACAGGTTCTTGTCCCATTTGTTCTAGTGTACTTTCAACTGCTAGGGCGATTCCTTCGCTGGAATCTATGAGTGTTCCATCCAAATCGAATATCACTCCCTTTATCAATCCATTTCACATCCATCATATAGTGAAGGGGTTATGAAAGTTATATTCATTTTATCGCGATATTCTTTTATTTTATCTCTAAGTCTTTCATTGACAGTGTTTAGATAACTATAATCGCGATGAAGGATGTAGTTAGAATCCGCATAGTTTTTTGTCATATTATCTGTAAATCCATCGAATCCTGCCAATGATACAGAGTGCACGCCTATCTTGAGTAAAAGATTTAGGAGAATAACCAAGGCGTTATCCCATATTTCATCCGAATCAGTAATCAGACTGTCGAATCTTATAGTGTAATCAAATGGCGTATTTATGGGGGTGATGTTGGATGTTGCTATTGTTTTAGCACTCGTGTTTCCGAGTGCAGGGAGCGTAAGAGGATATCTTTTAGAATTGCTTATGAAGATGAAGTCTGTCTTTAGGCCATCTGGGATGAAATTTACAGCAATTGTTATGGGGTTGCATTCTTTTATGAATCTTGAAACCTTCTCTCTCCTATCGACTATTGATTTTCCCGGTCCAATGATCAGCAGATTTTTACCCTCTAACTCGCGAGCAAGCGAGTCCACATAACATACATCATTTACACTGTCTATCAGGTACTTAAGATACAGATTCTCGATTATTTTTTTATTAAATTTAAGTTTAAAATCCGACTCAATTTCTGACAGGATTGTGTTTATGTCTTTTACAGACAATGTCTTCTTTTCTAGAAGATATTTGACATAATTCGGATGGCAATCGTTTTCTGCAGCAATGTAAAACTGTAAGGAATATCCCCAGTAGTGTTCAGCATATATGGGCATTATATTGGCATCAATTGCTTCTAGAATCTGATCTATATTGTATTCTTTTTTTTCATTTTTATTGAGGTACATTGCAAGAAGTTCTAGCGGTGCATTGCCTGCGCTTTTACCCATCCCATAAAGCGTCCCATCAACTATTTTCATTCTTTCCGATTCTAATTTTATCATTTCGAGGGTGTTCGAATAGGCCAATTGAAAATTATTGTGGGAGTGATACCCTATTCCGATATTTTTGTTTAAGTTCTTATCAAGGAGGTTGAAGTAGTGGAACATTTGCTCTTCATGCATGAGGCCGTATGTGTCTACGATAGATACTGCATAAGGTTCAATTTTATTCACATGTTCTGTGAATTCGACTACATCCTCGTCTGAATAAGATGTTATTGATACCATTTGAAGGAATAGTTTGTATCCCTTTTTCATAATGTCCAGACCAAAGTCTATTGCTCTGTGCATATTTTCTTTTTTGAATATGACTCTAATTCCATCAATGCAGGTCTGTGTTTTTTCTTGAATATGTTCCAGGCTACATGTGCCATAGTCAATCATGGCTACAACCATTGCCGATCCGGAGCCAGTTTTTGAATATGCCTTCGAGAGCGTTTGAGTATCCGGTTGTATTGAGCGATTTATGTTGGATGGCTGACGATCATCTAAGAATCCAATTTCTATGATGTCTACGCCTGCTCTATTGAGGCGATCGAAGATACAAGTCATATTGCCATTGCCGAAGTTCCAGTCATTGACATAGCCTCCATCGCGCAATGTACAGTCCAATAACTTGATTTCTTTCCCCATCGATTTTAAGATGGGTTAGTAATATAATATGTTATTTGCATTTGTTTAATATTGTTGGTACTGGTTTTGAGTTATATTTGTATGCCTCTCTTTTGGAAGTAACTGCGTATTTGAGTGTCCATACAATCTAAAATATCTTCGCAATTATTCCATGTCTTGGACCATTCAACAGTCTTCTCGATGGCGTTTTCTATATTCCATAGCGGAGTCAATCCGAATCTTTCCTTAATGAGGGAGTTATCTAACTTTAGGTAATTTGCCTCACGCGGACCATTATCATCTTCAGAAATCCAATGCAACCCTTCTCCCCATTTTTTACAGAAAATTGTTGCAAGCTCACCAGTCGTCGTACAATCTTTTTTGTCCGGCCCTATATTGAATGATCCCGACATTTCTGAATTTCCATACTGGGATTCAACTATGGTCAGGTATGAGAATAGCGGTTCAAGAACATGCTGGTATGGTCTAATCGAATTGGGGTTTCTCAGGACTATTGTTTTTTTCGATATGGCTGCCCTCACGCAGTCCGGAATTATCCTTTCTGGTGCAAAATCCCCTCCCCCAATTACATTGCCCGCTCTGGCTGTAGATATAGAATAAGGGCTATTCTTAAAAAAACTGTTTTTGTAACTGCCTGTTACAAGCTCAGAGCAACTTTTTGAATTAGAATAAGGGTCAAATCCATCCAAGCGATCATTTTCCGAGTACAATCTTCCAGAATCATCATTGAAATATACTTTATCTGTAGTGACATTTAGAAAAGAACACGTTTTTTCTCTCCCCTTTCTCAGGCATTCGAGAATGTTGACTGTTCCCATGATGTTGATTTCATAAGTTTGGCGAGGTTCTTTGTATCCAATTCTTACAATGGGCTGTGCAGCCATGTGTATGACCATGTCGGGTGAAATGTCATTATAGCATGTTTGAAGGAGATTAAAGTCTCTGATGTCTCCTCTAATGTCATTTACGAATGTTTTTCCACCCATCAATTCATACAAACTGGGATCAGTCGGCGGATCTAAAGAGTATCCGTATACTTCAGACCCTAGGAGGTGGAGTATGCGGCATAGCCATGATCCTTTGAATCCCGTGTGCCCTGTTACAAGTACTTTCTTTCCCGAAAAGAATTCCTTACGCATAATCACCACAGTTTCCATGGTGCTTTTCCAGAATTCCACAGGTTTTCTAGAATATTCTTGTCGCGAAGAGTATCCATACACTGCCAGAATCCAGAGTGTTTAAACGCCATCAATTGCCCATTGGTGCTAAGTGTTTCCAAAGGTTCTTTTTCGAATGTGGTGTCGTCATCTTTTATGTAGTCTATGACCTCTGGATTCAGAATCATATAACCGCCATTTATCCAATCTGTGTCACATTCTATCTTTTCGCCAAAGGATGCGACGCGGTTCCCGTCCAAGTCTAATATTCCAAATCTCCCTACAGGGTGCACAGCTGTCAGAGTTGCTAATTTTCCATGATTTTTATGGAACTCTGCGAGTCTATTGACATTCACATTTGAAACCCCGTCCCCATAGGTCATGAGGAACGGTTCATCACTCACATATTTTCTTATACGTTTTATTCTCCCGCCCGTCATTGTATCGAGACCGGTGTCTACAACGGTCACTTTCCAGTTTTCTGAACTGTTGTCATGAACAGTCATTTTTCCACCATTGGAAAAGTCGAAGGTGATATCACTACAATGGAGAGAGTAATCTGCAAAGTATTCTTTGATTACATGTTGTTTATATCCCGCACATATTATGAAATCGTCTATTCCCTGGCTGTAGAGAGTTTTCATAATGTGCCACAGTATTGGATATCCGCCTATCTCAATCATAGGCTTGGGCTTTAGATGGCTCTCTTCGGATATTCTTGTGCCTAGTCCACCAGCAAGGATTACAGCTTTCATATTGACTCCATCCAATATAATCAGTCCAATAGTGCTACACATATATTGAATTTATTTGGATGCGTATTGTCTATCCCAGGTTTAGTTTAAACTACTTTGTTAAAATTTGAATAGTCGACCTCAACGAAATCGTTCTTGGGACAGACATACTTACAAATGCCGAGAATCTCAGTGAATGTCCAAGGAAGAGGCCTTGATCCGAGGGCATAGTTGTACTCATTAGGAGATTGTCAATTCAGAGAATTATGGTCTTCAACAGACCTACTTTTAATGGAATAAATTGGGGGATAGGATGCCGAAAACACGTTAAATAGGTGTATGTATATCATATCATTTAATTTCCGCAGTGCATTCTGTAAATCGGTGTGAGGTATGGATTTATTGTCTACTGGTATTTTGAAGCAGAATTTATGCCATGATTCAAAATATTTTGATAAATCCAGATTGCCATATTTGTTGATGATTGTGACCATAACTTTGACGTGGGTTGCATTTTCTTATAATAAATTTGCAGTTCCTTCAGAGGGTTGGTATGTTGTATACGCCGATATGATTCTGAACGGAAAAACACCTTATGTTGATTTTGATCTTCTTTTTCCACCGCTCTATACATATATTATAACATTTGTAAATTTAATTTTTGGAAATAATCTGATCGTTTACCGTATATTGGGGATTTTTGTATTTTTAAGTATAATTTACATGGCGTTCTGTATTTTTTCTTTAGTTTTTCCAAATTGGATTTCTGCAATTGCAGCTCTTGTTGTCATGGCTGTTATGCAATCAGAAAATACGTTTATTGCATATGATTACATTCGTTTTTATGATTTATTCAATTATGTCTCTTTCTATTTACTGTTGAGAGTTATTGTAAAGAAATATAATGATGAATCGTTTGATGAGAAGAATACATTGTTCTTAGCAGGCCTGTTTCTAGCATTGGCAATTTTAACAAGACAGACCAGTGGGATAATTGTTTTGTTTTACGATATTGTATTCTTCATTCTTGTTTTATTACTGGTTAAAATGATATCCATTTCTTGGAAATCATTAGGTCATTTGATTTTAGGGCTTTGTGTTCCATTTTTCATTTTATTATTGTGGATTTTATTTTCAGATATCGGTATCGGTAATTACATTGGGATGACGATTTTATCCGGTTCCAAAGGAAGTATTTATGGAATGTTATTCAATTGGATATTGGATTTGCCTAATGGGCATTTATTCTATCCATATCTTCAGAATGATTTCCAGTTGATCATCATATCCGTAGCGGTAACTGTTGGCGTGATCGGCTTATACTTTTTAATGGGGCGGCGTTTAAAAAAATGTACAGTTTTACAAATATCTTTGGGGGATAGGGTGTTGACCGCAATATTTGCAATAATTGCCATTGCAAGTACGATTGCTCTTTATTCTTCATTCGATTTTGCAAATTATTTATCCAGCAAATGGATTTCTGCTGAAAAAATGATGTTTTTTATTAATTTAACATTCGGAATCTGTTTGGCTGGTTATGTTTTAAAAAAACTGATATCCAAAAAATGTCCCTCAAAATATGAAGTTGCTTTTATGTTTTTTTCATTCTTTTTATTTTCAGTGCAATTTGGTTCGGGGACATCAGGGGGACTGAGTCTCGGACAAGGTGCGTTGAATTTTGGCTTTGTAGTAGCGTTGGCATTATTTGCCTGTAGAAAAATACCAAAACCATCTGTGAATTTTGTAGGCAAGATTGCAGTGATCTCTCTTGTTTGCGTATTGTTTTCTACTTCCGTGGCCGTAAAGGTGGAACACCCATATTACTGGTGGGGTATGAATGAGGAATCTTATCCCGAAGCGAATTGTACGACAGATTTGGACTATTTCAATGGAATTGTGATGACTTCAGATGAAAAATCCGTTTATGAAAATTTTGTATCAAATGTGAATTGTTATTTGGGTGAAGATGATTCACTGTATTGCTATAGCCAAGTGATGGTGTTTTACACTCTTGCAAATAAATTGCCAGTGGTAAAGGCACCGGTATCATGGTTTGATGTTTCACGTAATTCTACGATTTTGGATGATTTGGAGTATTTACAAAACAACAATCCAAGGATGATCGTATTCGCAGATCACGGAGAGGATGTTTTGGCCGCTCATGAAAAATCATTTGGTACTGGTGAAGATTCTTACGCTCACCGGGCCTTATATGAATGGTTGTTAGATTGTAAAAACGGTACCTATGGCAATTATTCTATAATCGAAACATATAATGTTGATAATTATTGCATATATCTGTTACTTTGTAATTGATGAGTGGAATATGAGGGCAGGTTATCCCGCTTATTTGACTTTAATATATTGGAATTATATTCTCTATTTTGGATGAGCCATGTATCTGAGAGGATAAAAATCTGGTACAAATCGGAAAAACAAAGAAATCCAGTTCTGACTATGTTTTTCACCATATTGGTTATTTTCATAGTGATTACACTATTTTCTGCTGTATTAAGCGGAGGAAAGACCTTTTCTTGGATGTTTACTGAAGATTGGACGGACACCTTTAATGATCATTTCAACAGTGTAATGTATAGTTCCGATAACCCTTACACATATTGGAAAGTAATTTATCCTCCGCTCATAACTTTGGTATATGCAACGATAGGGCATTATACGATACCATTCACTGTAGACTATGGATACCCTACTTTAGCACTTAACATGAGATCTTCGGATGAACCTATGATGGTGTTCGTCATTTTTATGGTGGTTTCACTATATGTGCTTCGTTTAATAATAATCAAACTAACAAATAAAGAACTAAAATCTAAAACAGAGATTTTATGTGGCCTGTTGTTGTTTTCTTACCCAATCCTCCTCTGTATAGATAGAGGCAATTGCCTAATATATTGTATCTCATTTTGCTTCTTATTCTTGATGGGGTATCAATCAGACAACAAGATCATCAGATATTTGTCTTACATCTCCTTGGGTATTGCAACAGGTATCAAGATATTCCCTGCAATTTTTTCTATTTTAATAATAAAAGAACGCAAATGGAAAGAATTTGGATATTGCTTCATCATAGTGGTCGCGATTCTTTTCCTTCCTTTTTTACTAACTGATGGAACGCCTCTCAGTTTATTGGACACCATCATGAATTACTCTACAGATTCAGCAGGAAAAGACGGGCTTATCAATATCAAAGATTATGTAAATATGATTCCTGTATCTGTCGAAATTAAAAAGATATTAGGGAACTGTATTGCATTATTGGTTTTATCTTTATCCCTATTGTCCATAGTATTTGATAAACAGATGAAATCTTGGAAGGCAATAACCATAATATCTTGTAATTTGGTTTTTAGTTTTAGTATTGGAACAACATATGTATGCTTATACATGATTTTTGGACTGATTTACTTTTTATTAACAGAAAAAACCAATACTGTTGAAAATAAAATTCTGGTTATATGTTTTTCAATAGTTTTTGCATTGATGCCAGGTATAGATTTCGGGACAATATGCGGATATCCTGTCGGATTAAAAATACTGCCAACAATAAAATCCATGGCAGTTATAATAATATTGGTAGTTTTACTAGTAGGCAGTTATAGAAATATGTTGAGATGCTATAAAAAGACCAAATTTAGTACTGAAGAGTTAAGTGTGGATTGAGTGGTTTGCTATCTGAATTAGAATCGGGTGTAATTAGATTTAATAAGTGTAAGTGTAATTACAATTCGTGTATGATGGTGTGATTGCCTATGCGGTTTAAAACCGATTCGCTCAACAAGATGAATGATGAAATCTCTGAATTTGTAGATGATCTCGCCGAGGCCCTCGAGTCGGAGACCCACGTGAGGAGACGCTACAAGCACGTCATGGTCTGCGGCATGGGCGCTTCCGCCATCGGAGGTGCGATATTCGCCGACTCCATGTATTATTCTTCGAAGGTCTCCGTAGATGTCGCCAAGACCATGTCCCTCCCCGAGTGGGTGGACAAGGACACTCTCTTCGTGGCCTGCAGCTACTCCGGAGAGACCTACGAGACCATCTTCATGTACAAGCTCGCGCTCGACGCAGGTCTCGACGTCATAACCGTGACCCACGGCGGTAAACTCAGGAAGCTTTCCGAGGAGATCGGTACGCCGATAGTCCCCATCAAAGGGAAGGACATGCAGCCCCGCAGCGCCATCGGCTGGTTCATCGGCATCCTCGGCGCCATCATCGAGGACGCCGGCGGTCCCGGTATAAGGCACCAGCTGAGGATGATGCTCCCCCGCCTCAGGGAGTATCAGAGGGAGATCGAGTCCGAGGACGGCATCGCCTGGAGGATCGCGAAGGACCTGGAGGGCCTCGTCCCCGTCGTGTACGGCGCCCCCGACATGGAAGCCATCGCCGTCCGCATGAAG